>ENA-ORUO01001379-ORUO01001379.1-human-gut-metagenome-genome-assembly--contig:-NODE-1379-length-23833-cov-3.702414_pt1 | contig 23833 bp, 25 predicted proteins | sample MGYA00242082_ERZ509215 | MGnify/ENA primary metagenome ERZ509215 (study PRJEB26280, sample SAMEA2338829) | human gut metagenome | biome: human gut; feature: human-associated habitat; material: faeces... | reverse complement strand
GAGCCGGTCGGCCGGTGCGCCATGACCCTGTTGCAAGTCCGCAGGACGGGACCCCTGCTAAACAGGAGAGCGACAAAACCGGGCCGTAAAACAGGTGTGGCAACCTGTGGGCGATGATATGCAGGCAGGATAATGAGACTCGCGCATTGGACGCCCGCAAAGCATCGTGCGCCGCACCCATCAGCATGGGCCGGGGTGAAATTCCCGTGGAGCTGTGCCAGCAGCCATCCGTTTTCTGCCTCTTTCTTTTTACAATCATTCTGTTGCTTTGAGTTTATGGATAGTTCGTAAACTTTTCGATTAGCAGCAGACAAACCCGGAATGGCGCGTTAAAATGAGGATAGGCAAATTATGACCTTCCTTCTACGCGCCGTTCTTGTTTTAGAAAGGGGGCTGCCATGTCGCAAGCATGGAACGGTACGAAGAAGGAGCCTCCAGAACGAAGAACTTACACGGTTGAGGACATTGCTCATATCCTGGGCATTGGCCGGACTTCCGCTTATCTTCTCGTGAAGGAAGGACACTTTAAAATCGTACGAATTGGTAACGCCATACGGATTTCCAAGCGGTCATTTGACGAGTGGCTGGAGTCACTCGATATGTGACAGAAGAAAGGAAGTAACGCTATGGCATCTATCATCAAACGCAAAAAGAATTATTCTATCGTCTACAACTACACGGACGAGAACGGTGAGACCCGGCAAAAATGGGAGACCCGCACTTCCTACCAAGACGCATTGAAGCGTAAGGCGGAGGTAGAGAACCAACAGTTCACGAGAACTTTTCTCCCGCCCACCGATCAGACCATTGCGGAGTTCCTTTTGGACTTTGTTTCGCTCTATGGTGAAAAGCGGTGGGGTGTATCCATGTACGACAGCCAAAACTCGCTGATCTCCAACTACATCAACCCTATTATTGGAGATTTGAAGGTCCAGGAGGTCACGCCGCGAGTAGTGGACAAGTACATCCAGACTTTGCAGAAAACTCCCGCTGTTTCCACGAAGATGCACAAAGCAAAAACGCAATATGTAACGAACCAAACGATTGAGAAAATCATCAAACTTCTGCGTTGTGCTTTTAAGCAAGCTGTCCGCTGGGAGCTGATTGCCAAAAATCCTTTTGACAATGTTATCCTGCCGAAGAGCGAATATAAAAAGCGGGACATTTGGGATGCGGGAATGATCCGCACCGCCTTGGATCAGTGTACGGATAGTAAGCTCTATGTGGCTATGAACCTCTCTTTTGCCTGCTCATTGCGCATGGGCGAGATTCTGGGGCTGACCTGGAGCAACGTTCACATCTCTGATGAAGAAATTGCTGCTGACAATGCCTATGTTTACATCGACAAAGAACTGACGCGGGCCTCTAAGCGGGCCATCGAGATGTTGGGGCAAAAGGACATCTACCATGTGTTCACGCCCTTATTTCCCAATACTAGCACCAGAGTCATCTTGAAAAAGCCAAAGACCGATTCCAGTATCCGCAAGGTATGGCTGCCTAAGACCTTGGCATACATTTTGCGAGAATGGAAAGCATCTCAGGATGAACTTCGGGGATTTCTCGGTGACGAATATCAGGACTACGATTTAGTGGTGGCGCTGCCCAATGGTCGGCCTTGCGAGGATCGTATCATCCTGAAGGAATTTGAAAAGCTGCGCGAGAAGGCCGGACTGCCCAGAGTCGTTTTTCATTCCCTCCGACATTCCAGCACGACCTACAAGCTGAAACTCAACCATGGCGACCTGAAGGCCACTCAGGGCGATACGGGACACGCAGAGATCGACATGATCACCAGCGTGTATGCTCATATTCTGGACGAGGACCGCAAGATCAACGCCCAGAAGTTTGAGAGTGCCTTCTACGCAAATCCCGACTTGCGTTCGGTTCGTCCCCCAGAGGAAGAAAAGGAACCGGCACCCGCCGCATTGGATTTGGAGGCCCTGGTGGAACAGCTTCGCAAGTCGCCGGAACTGGCAAATACTCTGGCGGCGCTGCTCTCGGCAGCACCCAGCAGCAAATGAGTCCCAAAAATCGAATTAGCAAGAGCGCAATTTTTCTTAGCAAGCGCATGTAAACCGTTCAAATCCAATTAGCAAGCATACAACAAAATTGAATGGCAACTCTCCCTTTGCTATACGCTTTTTGTTTAAAACAAAAACCGCTGTAAACCAGCGAAAAACGGCTTACAGCGGTTGTTTTGGCACCCCCGGCGAGACTCGAACTCACTACATTCCGCTTAGGAGGCGGACCCTCTATCCCGGTGAGGTACGGGGGCTTATACAACAAATATTCAATTTTCAGGCTCCACAGGATTCGAACGAACTGCCGCTTAGGAGGCGAACGCTCTATCCTGCTGAGCTACAGAGACTTATATTAAATTGAGACTGGCAACGATCACTTTTCCCCGTAAGGCAGCTGGTAGAGCACAACCTTAGGAGGGGTGCGCTCTATCCGATTGAGCTACTGGCGCAGAGATGCAGAGCGGCTTGCCGCTCTGTCCTTTTATTTTATCCTCTTCCCTTCACTCTGTCAACGAAAACCTGTCCGTTCCGCATTCATCTGCCCGATGTTGACAGACAGAAGCCCCCACCGGCCGCAGCCGGCCGATGGGGGCAGCGCTTCCGCGTCCGCCGTGTGCGGGCAGGCGGAACGCGGGGTCACAAGAAGTTCCTGATCTGGATCCCCTCCTGCTGGAATTCTTTTTTGATCCGCTCTACAAAGGCCAGCGCCTTGGCCCCGTCTCCGTGGACGCACAGAGTATCGCCCTGGATCTCGATCTCCTTGCCAGTGATCGCGGTGACCTTGTGCTCCTTGATCATCTTGATGCACCGTTCCACCGCCAGATCCTCATCTGTGATCATGGCACCGGACTGCTTCCAGGGGACCAGGGACAGGTCCTCCATATAAGCGCGGTCGGCAAAGATCTCCGCCGCCGTTTTCAGACCCATCTTCTGGGCTTCCTCCCCCAGGACGGCCCCCGCGCAGTAGAAGATGCGGATGGATCGATCTCATACACCGCCTCGCAGATGGCTCGGGAGGTCTCCCGGTCATACTGGCACAGGTTGCCCAGTGCGCCGTGGGGCGCCACGTGCTGCAGCTTCAGACCATAGCTCTGGGTGAACGCCATGAGAGCCCCGATCTGATACTGCATGTAATTTTTGACCTCGTCCACAGACAGCGTCATCTTCCGGCGGCCGAACCCCATCAAATCAGGGTAGCCGGGGTGCGCGCCCACGGCCACGCCCCACTCCTTGGCCATGCGCACCACCTTGTCCATCACCATGGGGCCCCCGGCGTGGTAGCCGCAGGCCACGTTGGTGGAGGTGATATGCTGGATGATACCCTCGTCGTTTCCGATGCGGTAAGCGCCGAAACTCTCACCCATGTCGCTGTTCAAATCGATGGTATACATGAAACACACCTCTTTCTGTTACTGGGAGACCATCTGGATGGAGGTCTCATAGACTTTTCCATTGACTGTAATGCGGTAGCGGCGCACAGGTCCCGGCCTTCCGGCTTGGGGCTGGGCTTGCGGCTGAGCAGCCGGGGCGTTCAGTCTCCGGTCCAGATCGTTGAGGCGCTCCTGCATCTCCCGCCACAGCTGGTGTGCCTGGGAGACAGGGATTGACTGGAAGCGGGTGGCGTCGCCTGGCCGGCACTGGCTGATGACCGGCAGATCTGCGGTGATCACGGTGGCGATTTTGGTATAGCCAGGATCACGCCCAGGATCAAGGCTGTTACCATGCGCTTTACAAAGCTCTTTCGTTTCTTCTCAACCATGATTTCAACTCCCTTATAAGAACGGCCCCGGCGAGATCAACTTCCCGGTCAGCGTGGGCGGACAGGTCATCTGCCCGGGCGACATCCTGGTGGGCGATGGCGACAGCATCCTGGTCATCAAGCCTGAGGATGCCGGGGAACTGGCCAAAGCCGCCGCCGCCGTCAAGTTGAAAGAGGAGGGGCAGCTGGCCGGGATCCATGCCGGCAAGGGCTTTCCCCGCCCCTTCGTGGACCAGATCCTGGAGCAGATCGGCGTGGAGTATGTCGATTGATCTTCCCATATCGGCTTTTGACAGAATGGGGACCGGCTGTGCCGGTCCCCATTCTGTTCCTTGTCAGCTATACAGTACTCCCCCCGTTCACATAGCCCCCATCATCTCCGCATCCGCAGAAAACATGAAGCTGTTCTCGATTTGACGCTGGCACAAAGCCGTGATAAACTACCCCATATCCCAACCTCACCATCCCTAATCCCTCAAAATAAGGAGTTGCTGAAATGAAACCAATGGTCAGCGTCATTGTGCCGGTTTACAATGCGGAACAGACCATCCGGCGCTGTGTGGCCAGCATCCTGGACCAGCAGTTTACCGACCTGGAGCTGCTTCTGGTGGACGACGGCAGCACCGACGGCTCCGGCGCGATCTGCGATGAATTTGCCGCCCGGGATGCCAGGGTGACTGCGATCCACCAGAAAAACGCCGGGGTCTCCGCCGCCCGCAACCATGCCCTGGATCTGGCTCAGGGCGTCTATCTCCAGTTTCTGGACAGTGATGACTGGATCACCCCAGACGCCACCCGCTCTCTGGTCCGGGCCGCAGAGGCCCATCGCTGCGATCTGGTGATCGCGGACTTCTACCGGGTGGTCGGCGAGCGTCTCTCCCGAAAGGGCGACATCGACGAGGACAGCCTCCTCACCCGGGAGGAATACGCCGCCCACATGATGGAAAATCCAGCGGACTTTTATTACGGCGTCCTGTGGAATAAGCTGTACCGCAGGGAGCTGGTGGAGCGGTACCATCTGCGGATGGACCCGGAGATCAGCTGGTGCGAGGACTTTTTATTCAATCTGGAGTACATCCGCCGGGCGGAGCGGTTCTACGCCCTGTCTGTCCCGATCTACTACTATGTCAAGACCAAGGGGTCCCTGGCGTCCCAGAGCCTGAGCATTTCCAGGACGGTCAAGATGAAGCTGATGATCTTTGAGTCCTATCACCAGTTTTATAAGGAGGTGCTGGATGAGGAGAGCTATGAGCGGTGCCGGGCGAAGGTGTACCGTTTTCTTCTGGACGCCGCCGGAGATGGCGCGGTGCCGCCCCTGCTCCCCACCAGCCAGCGGCTGGGCGACGAGCGTGTGCGGGCCTTTCAGGCCGGTGTGATGGGAAGCGGCCCCCTCTGCGACGCCTACCGGGAGCGGCGGCTTCTGGAATCCCATCTGGAGACCGCCGCGCTGAAAAACGGGCTCTCCCTCCAGGAGGCCCAGATCCTGCTGTCCCTGCATCAGCTGCACGGGCCCTGTACCCGCCGGGAACTAGCAGACTTTTCCGGGCTCTCCCGGGCCTCCCTCGCCCTCGCCCTGCAACGACTGTCCTCTAAGGGCCTGCTGGAGAGCGAGCCCCCCGGCTATCTGGACATGCGCAAGCCCGTCCTGACGCCCGAGGCAGGTTCTGTGATCGCCGACCTGGAGGCGGCTCAGGAGGATGCCCTTGCGGACCATCTGGCGGGCTTCACCCCAGAGGAGCGGTCGGAATACCTGGCCTTTTCCCGGCGGATCACGGAAAACCTCCAGCGCTGCTTGCAGAATTGAACTCATGGACCGCATTTCCTGGATAGAAAAGGCCTCTCTGCAGATCTTTCCGCAGAGAGGCCTTTTTCGGAACATGGACCGGCAAGAACGATTTTGTGCGTTTAAAAGCAAGAAACACAACCCATACAAGGAACATTCTGAATTTTTTAAAAAAGAAAAAATCCCTCAAAGCCTTGTGGCTCTAAGGGATTCATTTGGTGGACGATACAGGACTTGAACCTGTGACCTCCCGCACGTCAAGGCCGGCTTGATATTTTTTCTAATCTTTTTCGTTCTTTTTAGCGCTTTCCTTTTGAAACAATATACTTTCTGTCACTCTTTCGCCGTGCTAGTTCCATATATTCCACCGCCGTCTGTGGCTGGTTATGTGGTCAGAAAGTAGGCCCATTGATGAATTTGGCGGCCCTCTATTACGATTTTGTGCTTTGTAAGGATTACAAAAGGCACCTCCACTATTAGGCAGATGCAAGAGATGCTATGCTGAATCAAAGAACACCAGATGACTCGGTGTGATTTCTGAGCCATGTCAACTTGAATCAAAGGCGGTGCGGGGCACGGAAGTTGCGGGAGAATAGGCTGGAGCAAATCCGCTATTGAACCTCATAGACAGTAGAGAGAATCGTATTGAATACATGAAACTGAAAACGAATCACAACAATGCCGCCTCGAAATATTCTCGGGGCGGTATTGCTATACCCCGAAGGGTCAACTATATCATTTCGATAAAAATGATATAGTTGACCCTTGACACAATCAAGTTTACTTGATATAGTTTAATTATATCATTATAAGAAAAACGATAAAATTGACCTGAAGTGAGGTACAGGATGCGCACCTACGATTTTGCCAAAAACTATGAGAAGCTGCTTGCCCCAGATATCGTGGCCCTGCTGACTCAGATCCATGAATACAAAGGAGAACAGGCCCTGTTTATCGAGGCCAAAGCCGATACCCTGACTAAACTGGTGGAAATCGCCAAGATCCAAAGCACCGAGGCCTCCAACAAAATCGAGGGTATTTATACTTCGAACGAGCGCCTGAAAAAGCTGGTGCAGGACAAAACTACCCCCCGTACCCGGAACGAGCAGGAGATCGCCGGTTACCGGGATGTACTGGCCACCATTCATGAGAGCTTTGACTATATCCCGCCAAAAGCATCTATGATCCTGCAGCTCCACCGGGACCTCTATAAATTTAGCGGCGCGTCCTACGGTGGACATTATAAAACCTTGGACAATGTGATTACAGAGGAGAACGAACAAGGAAACAAAACGATTCGCTTTCAACCTCTCCCGGCCTGGGAGACGCCGGAGGCGGTGGACAGCCTCTGCCGGGCCTACGAGGAGGCTGTGGGGAAGGATGACATGGATCCGTTGCTGCTGATCCCTATGTTCATTCTGGACTTTCTCTGTATTCATCCCTTTAACGACGGTAACGGCCGTATGAGCCGCCTGCTGACCCTGCTGCTGCTCTACCGGGCAGGCTATATCGTGGGCAAATATATCAGTATTGAAAAACTCATTGAGGAGAGCAAGGAAACCTACTATGAGGTTCTCCAGCAGAGCTCCCACAGGTGGCACGAGGAAGCCAATGACTACGCCCCTTTTGTGCGCTATACCTTGGGCGTGGTAGCGGCGGCCTACCGGAACTTTTCCGCCCGTGTGCAAGTCCTGGCCGTCAGTGGCATGAGCAAGCCGGACCGTATCCGGGAGATCATCAAGGGCACCCTTGGGAAGGTTACCAAGGCGGAGATCATCCAGCAGTGCCCCGATATTAGTAAAATCACGATACAGCGCACTTTGGCCGACCTGCAGAAGAGCGGGGAAATTCTAAAACTCAGCGGCGGACGCTATACCGCCTATATCTGGAACCGGGAAAAGGAGTAAGAGAACATGATCACTGGCGAACTGAAAAATAAAATTGACCGCCTCTGGGAGACCTTCTGGACCGGCGGCATAACGAATCCCCTGGATGTGGTGGAACAGATGACCTACCTCATGTTCATCCACGACCTGGATGCCGCCGATAACCAGCGGGCCAAGGAGAGTGCCATGCTGGGCCTGCCTCATAAGAGCATCTTTGCCGGTGAGGTACAGGTGGGGGAGCGGACCATCCCGGGTAGCCAGCTCAAATGGTCGGTGTTCCACGACTTTCCCGCCGGACAGATGTATTCCGTCATGCAGGAGTGGGTGTTCCCCTTCATCAAGAACCTCCACGCCGACAAGGACAGCGCCTACGCCAAGTACATGGGAGACGCCATTTTCAAGATCCCCACGCCTCTGATGCTGGATAAGATCGTCACCGCCATGGACGAAATTTACGCCCAGGCGGAGCAGCTCCACGATACTGATGTCCGGGGCGACATCTACGAATACCTCCTGTCCAAAATCGCCACCGCCGGGGTCAACGGCCAGTTCCGCACCCCCCGGCACATCATCCGCATGATGGTGGACCTGATGGCCCCTCGGGCGGACGATGTGATTTGCGACCCGGCCTGCGGCACCGGCGGCTTCCTGGTGGCGGCCGGCGAGTATTTGAAGGAGAACAGGAAAGAAGAAATCTTCTTCGACCGTCAGAAGAAAGACCATTACATGAACCATATGTTCAACGGCTACGATATGGACCGCACTATGCTGCGCATCGGGGCCATGAACATGATGACCCACGGCATCGACAACCCCTACATTGAGTATCGGGACAGCCTCAGCGACCAGAACACCGACCGGGAGAAGTACACCCTCATTCTGGCCAATCCCCCCTTCAAGGGGAGCCTGGACGCGGACATCGTGTCCGCCGACCTGCTGAAGGTTTGCAAGACCAAGAAGACCGAGCTGTTGTTCCTGGCCCTCTTCCTGCGGATGCTGAAGGTAGGCGGGCGGTGCGCCGTCATCGTACCCGACGGGGTGCTGTTCGGTTCCTCCAAGGCTCATAAGGACATCCGCAAGGAGATCGTGGAGGGCAACCGGCTGGAGGCGGTGATCTCTATGCCCTCTGGGGTGTTCAAGCCCTACGCCGGGGTGTCCACGGCGGTGCTGGTGTTCACCAAGACAGGCCACGGCGGCACGGATGAGGTGTGGTTTTACGACATGAAGGCCGATGGCTTCACCCTGGACGACAAGCGTGTGGAGATCAAGGAAAGCAACATCCCCGACATCGTGGCCCGATTCCACAACCGTGAGGGGGAAAAGGCGCGGGAGCGCACCGAGCAGTCCTTCCTGGTGCCCAGGGAGGAGATCGCCCAGAACGGCTATGACCTCTCCATCAACAAGTACAAGAAGATGGAGTATGTCCCCGTGGAGTACCCATCCACCCAGGAGATTCTGACGGACCTCAAGGAGCTGGAGCTGGAGATCACCAAGGGCCTGGCGGAGCTGGAGGAGATGGTGTGATGGCGAAATTGGGGGATGTTTGCAGCAAAGCGACTTCAAATATTGCGCAGAAAGATTTAGATGGACGGCATGGTGAGTATCCGATTTATGGTGCGAGTGGTCTCATCAAAGCGGTTGATTTTTATCAGCAAGAAAGCCCATATATTGCAGTTGTAAAAGATGGCGCGGGTGTTGGTCGCGTTATGAAATTACCCGCAAAGTCCTCTGTCATTGGAACTATGCAATATATTATTCCGGGCAAAAATGTAGATATTGGCTACTTGGCCTATGCCATGGAAAATATGAACCTTGCAAAATACTATACCGGCGCAACGATTCCACACATATACTTTAAAGACTATCAAAAGGAGGAACTTCCTCTCCCACCATTGGAAGAACAGCGCCTCATTGCCGTCCAGCTGGACAAGGTCAGCGACCTGATCGCCAAGCGCCGGGTGCAGCTGAACAAACTGGACCTGCTGGTCAAAGCCCGGTTTGTGGAGATATTTGGGGACCCAGAAACCAATACAAAGCATTGGCCAGTACTGCCTATGAGTCAAGTATGTTCGGTTGGTTCAAGTAAGCGAATTTACCAGAGTGAACAATCTTCTGAAGGGGTCCCATTCTGGCGCGTATCTAACTTAACGGATTTAATTAATACTGGGATAGCCACGGCAGACCTCTATATACCGGAAGAACGATACAATGAACTCAAAGCACAAGGCCAGGTTCCAACGGCGGGGGATATATTGGTAACCTCGCGGGGAACATTGGGGCAATGCTACATTGTGAAAGAAAACGATGTATTCTATTTTCAGGATGGTATGATCAGTTGGCTCTCTAAGTATTCAAAAAGTATCACTCCGTTGTATATTTCGTACTTGTTTGCTATGCCTGGATTTCGGAAACAGATAGAATCCATGCAGGCAGGAACGACAGTTTCGTATTTATCAATAGCAATGATAAAGCGCCTTCAGGTAATGATTCCATCTATGGAAGTTCAAAATGGGTTCAACGATTTTGTTAGGCGGGCAGACAAGTCAAAATTGACGATTCAGCAGAGCCTTGATAAACTGGAAATATTCAAAAAGGCACTGATGCAGCAATATTTCAGATAGGGAGAAAGAGATGTGAAAGATATTGTAATTCCTGTGCTGTCAGCCGTACTATCGGGTATTTTAGCAACAATTATTACATTATATTGGCAAAATAGAGCCAAGAAGATGGAGGTCCGTAAAGAGATATTTACAACACTTATGGCTTATCGCTATCGGATAGCTGACAAAGAAAGTGTAAAAGCATTAAATTGTGTGCAAGCTGTATTTTACGACTGTGCCAAGGTGCAATCAGCATGGAAAACATTTCTTGATGCCGCTGACAAGCAACCCTTTATTGAACAGGAGTTAGTCGATGCACATATTCAGTTGCTTGAAGAGATTTCTAAGGTTTTAAAATACAAAAATATTGGTTGGAAAGATATTAAAAGGAATTATTATCCGGACGGATTAGCGTCAGAGCTAAATGATGCCAATGTTCTAAGGAAAGCTCAAATGGAGGTTGCTCTATATAATGTTGCAGAGACGAGGAAAAAGGCAACAGATTCAAGTGGGGAAATGTAAATGGATAAGTCTATACTCGCAAATTTTGAAGAACCAGATCCTAATTGTTTATTCAATTACCTACTTGATACGACAGCATTTAATCGATTTGCAGACCATAGGGACTGGCTGGATATTGCAGAAAAGTCTCTTGAATTAGGATTTCATTATTATAAAACAGCGAACCAGGATTATGAATTATCAGGTCGTGGAGCAAAGACCTATGACGCGAACTGTGTTCCCCATACAAAGATAACAGATAGTTTTAGAACAAAGATGCTGATTTTTGATGAAGTAATGGACCGATTAAAGGTTAAACGGTTATCAAGTATAGCGTCTTTGATGACAAATCACTGGATTTTAGACGGTACATATCGTTTGCTCGACGATAAAAGTAGAGTTGGTGAGATGACGAAAGAAATACTCCAATTTGATGAAAAAACCAGGGCTGAAAAGCCCTTTGCGCAACACTATGATGCAATGTCAGCAGAAGCCGCAATGTATCATGGGTGCTATCTGGTAAGTGATGATAAAGCTTTAAGAAGCATGGTGAACAAATATTTTCCACAGAAAGCACTCCGAACAAAAGACCTCATAGATCTTATTCAAAGTCAATTGGGATACTGAGGTGATACCATGACCAACTTCGATTTTCTCCTCTCTGATCCCCAATTTACCACCTTCGGGGAGGTGGCCGTCTCAGCGGAAAAAATTTATACCATCGACCCGGCGGCCTGTGTGCTGAATTGCCGCCGGTGTGTGGAGTTTGCCGTCAAATGGATGTACTCCGTGGACGGCGGGTTGGTCATGCCCTACGATGACCGGCTGGCCAGCCTCATGGACACCGAGGACTTCCGGGCCATCGTGGACCGGGACCTGTGGCAGCGCCTGAAGTACGTCCGCCAGACGGGCAACGCCGCCGCCCACACCGGGAAAAAGATCACCAAGGAGCAGGCCATGCTGTGCCTGGAAAACCTCTGGTACTTCATGGACTTTGTGGCCTGCTGCTACGGCACGACTTACACCCCCGGAGAATTTGACCCGGCCCTGCTGGAGGGGCAGACCGCCGCCCCAGCTCCAGCTCCCGTGCCCGAGGTGGATCTGGCCGCCCTCATGGCGGAAAATGCGGCCCTCAGGGCCGAGCTCACCGCCCGCCGTGAGACTCAGCAGCCCAGCTATACCCCCAAGCCCCTGGATCTCTCAGAATACAAGACCCGCAAGCTGTACATCGATGCCATGCTCACCGATGCGGGCTGGACCGAGGGGAAGGACTGGCTGGGTGAGGTGGAGCTGCCCGGTATGCCCAACCAGAGCGAGGTGGGCTATGCCGACTATGTGCTCTATGATGACGCCCACCGCCCCCTGGCCGTCATCGAGGCCAAGCGCACCTGTGTGGACCCAGCCAAGGGCCGCCAGCAGGCCAAGCTGTACGCCGACCTGCTGGAGCAGAAATATGGCCGCCGCCCGGTGATCTTCCTCACCAACGGCTTTGACACCCGGATCGACGACGGAGCCTACCCGGAGCGGCGGGTGGCCGCCTTCTACTCCAAGAGGGACCTGGAGAAGTTCTTCAACCTTCGGGCCATGCGGACAAGCCTCAAGTACATCCAGGTGGACCACAACATTGCCGGCCGCTACTACCAGGAGGGGGCCATCAAGGCCACCTGTCAGGCTTTGGCCCAGAACCGCCGGAAGGCCCTGCTGGTCATGGCCACCGGCTCGGGCAAGACCCGCACGGTCATCGCTCTGGTGGATGTACTCCTCCAGCACGGTTGGGTGAAAAATGTCCTCTTCCTGGCCGACCGAAACTCTCTGGTCACCCAGGCCAAGCGCAGCTTTGTGAATCTGCTGCCCAATCTCTCCGTGACCAACCTGTGCGAGGAGAAGGACAATTACACGGCCCACTGCGTCTTTTCTACCTACCAGACCATGATGAACTGCATCGACTCGGTTGAGGACGGAGAGGGAAAGCTGTTCACTGTAGGCCACTTCGATTTGGTTATCTGCGACGAGGCCCACCGCTCCATCTACAATAAGTATCGGGATATTTTCAACTACTTTGACGCACCCCTGGTGGGTCTCACAGCCACCCCAAAGGATGAGATCGACAAGAACACTTACGAGATCTTTGAACTGGAGAGCGGTGTGCCTACCTACGGCTACGAACTGGCCCAGGCGGTGAAGGACGGCTTTCTGGTGGACTTCCTCACGGTGGAGAGCAAGCTGAAATTCATGGAGGAGGGCATCTCCTACGCCGATCTGTCCGAGGAGGAACAGGCGGAGTATGAGGCCACCTTCACCGATGAGAATGGGGAGTTGCCCGAGCGGATCGAGTCCTCTGCCCTCAACGAGTGGCTGTTCAACGAGGATACCATCCGCCTGGCTCTGAATCTGCTGATGACCAACGGCCTGAAAATTGACTACGGAGAGAAGCTGGGCAAGACCATCATCTTTGCCAAGAATCACCGCCACGCTGAGAAAATTCTGGAGGTGTTCGGCAAGGAGTACCCCCATCTGCCTGGTTACGCCAAGGTCATCGACAACTACATGACCTACGCCCAGAGTGCCATCGACGAATTCTCCGACCCGAAAAAGCTGCCCCAGATTGCCATCTCCGTGGATATGCTGGATACCGGCATTGATGTACCCGAGGTGCTGAACCTGGTGTTCTTCAAGAAGGTACAGAGCCGTGCAAAATTCTGGCAGATGATCGGTCGGGGTACCCGTCTGTGTCCGGGACTGGTGGACGGGGAGAACAAAAGCAAGTTCTACATCTTCGATCTATGCGGCAACTTCGAGTTTTTCCGCATGAACAAAGGCAAGGCCACTGCCAACCAGATGGCCCTGCAAAGTGCCATCTTCTATCTGAAAGCTCAAATTGTCTACAAGCTCCAGGATCTGGCCTACCAGACTGAGGAACTGATCCCCTTTCGAGAGAAGCTGGTAGATGAAATGCTCTCCAAAGTGCAGCAACTGGATCGGGCGAATTTTGCTGTGCGGCAGCACCTGCGGTATGTAGAGAAGTTCGCTGACTCGGCGAGCTACCAGGCCCTCAGATATGAGGATACGCTCTACCTGCGGGACGAGGTTGCCCCACTCCTCCAACCGGATATGGACGAGGCCAGTGCCGTGCGGTTTGATGCACTGATGTATGGCATTGAACTTGCCTACCTGGTTGGAAAGACCTATAAGAAAGCCCGGAAGGATCTGGTGAAGAAGGTCAGCGGCGTGGCCAGCGTGGCAAACATCCCGGAGATCCGGGCGCAATCGGAACTCATCGAGAAGATCCTGCATACTGATTACCTGGACAACGCCGGAATCAACGAGTTTGAGCACATCCGGGAGTGCTTGCGGAACCTGATGAAGTATCTGCCTCATGATGGCGCCATTTACAATACCAACTTTACAGATGATATCCTCTCCGTAGAGTGGAAGGAGTCGGAGCTGGAGAACGACGATCTGAAGAACTACAAGGCCAAGGCGGAGTTCTATGTGCGCCAGCACCAGGATAAGCCCGCTATCGCCAAGCTGCGCTCCAATGTGCCACTGACGGCGGAAGATGTAAAGGAACTGGAGACCATCCTCTGGAGTGAAGTGGGCTCCCGGGAGGACTATGAGGCGGAACTGGGAGCCAAGCCCCTGGGTGAGTTTGTTCGGGAGATCGTGGGTATGGATATGAATGCCGCTAAGGAGGCATTTGCCCAGTACTTAAGCGATGTCAACCTGGACAGCCGGCAGATCTACTTCGTCAACCAAATTGTGGAGTACATCGTCCATAACGGGGTCATGAAGGATCTGTCTGTGCTTCAGGAACCGCCCTTCACAGATCGGGGAAGTATCGTAGAGATATTCACAGACCTGTCCCTGTGGGCTGGAATCAAGAGCGTGATTGACCGGATCAACGCCAACGCCGCGGCGTAAAATTGTACCCATAATAAATGAGGATAACGGATGTAGCCTTTAGGTCGAATCTGTTGTCTTAATCCAACATCCTCTGCGCTAAAGCGATTCGAACAAATTTTCTATAAAGGCATTGACACAGAACACCTGTTCTGGTAGAATGAAATCACAATCTGAATAGTCGCAAAATGCTGCACCGAGCAAAGGGGTGCGCTGGCAGCCAGTCAGCGTAGAATGAAAAGTCTCCACCGAATCGCCGGGCGCATGAGAAACATACGAAACAAGGCAGGTAGGTTCCTGCCAAGTGTCGAGTTGTTCTCATGTGCCCGGTTTTTATTTTTCTCAGAAGCTTCTTTGTCCGTGCCCGAGCAGCAAGAAGTTGTCCAAACGCCGGTCAGAGAGGAGGTGCAGGTCAAGATTGCAGAACCGCAGAAATCATGCAGAGAAGAAAAAAGAGGAGGTAACCTGAATGAAAAAATCGATCTACAAAAGCTACGACGAACTGCCGCTGATGCTGAACATGAAGCAGCTCTCGGATCTTCTTGGTATCTCAGATGCCAGCGCCTATGAGCTGGTCCAGGAGGAGGACTTCCCCTCTCTGCGCATCGGCAAGCGCATCGTAGTCCCCAAGGAGGAACTGCGGAGATGGATCTCTGCACACACGAAGGGAGGACAGGGCTGATGGGAAATCAGAAGCGAGATGTGAAGAAATATTTCTTCATGTTCCCTAACGCGGTGTTCGAGTTAGGGCTCAACGTGTATGAGCTGGCCATCTACGCCTACCTGCTGCGGATCGAGGACCGGCGGACCTGGCAGTGCGTGGTCAGCTATCCCACCATCGCGGACAAGCTGGGGATCTCAGTCAACACCGTGGCCAAGTATGTGGGACTACTGGAGGAACACGGTCTCATCACCACGGAGCGCACCGACGTCATCACCCGGGACGGACTCAGGCGCAACGGATGTCTCCGGTACACCATCCTGCCGATCCAAAACGCGATTGCTCTCTATCACGAGCGGCAGCTGTCCGCGCTAGAACAAGCAACAACTCGACAGCGAGCGCAGCAGCGAGCGGAGAAGTCCGGCGTGGAGTTCCTTCCATCGGACAAGGAGCAGAGCGCGTGACCACGCCGCTGTGCAGCCTGTGATGAGTTGTGTGCGGCGATGACGGTGCCGGTGGGGTACAATCCCGTCCAAGATGCAGGGCGCGGTGTGCGGGCTGTGTGCCCCAAGCGTCCGGCTCTCCCAAACCAAAATGTTCGGGTGCAGCAGCCGGTCGATTTTAGTGCAGGATAAAGGCAGGGGGTCGCAAGCGCCCCTTCAGCCGGTCACACCGTCCCGCAAAGCGGGGCGGCACAAGGGATCGCGGGTCTTCGGAGGCGGGGGTCATAGGTGGTCGGTTTGGATCAATTCGGGCGTCACAGGTGGCCGTAATGGAGGAGGAAATCCCGCAAGTCCGCTGAAACCAAGCGGTTCGGAGGTGCACCTGCGGGGGTCACCGCGGGGATATTGGCCCGTTTTGAGCCGATTTCAGCACTGTTTAAAATTGTGAATGTTCTGATAATAAAACGAGGTTCCAGTGGCTATTTTCCGTTTCTGTGGTATGGTGTGTTGCTGACAAGGAGAGGAGGTACACATCATGCGAGAAACACTGGAAGATCTGTACTACGGGAACATCACGCCATACGACCGCCAGATCCGTTCCGGCACGTCCCTGATGAAAGCGATGGAGCAGTCTCAGGAGTGCGAGGAGCAACTCACCAAGCTGCTGGAGGGCGAAGCCCACAGTCTGCTGCTGCGGCTCATCAACGCGGAAAACGAGATCGGCAGCACGCTGGCTCTGGAGAATTTCATCCTGGGCTTCCGTCTGGGAATGCGTCTGATTCTGGAAGCGCTGGACGAGGACGATGGCAGTCTGGTGGAACTGCTCCGCAGAGATGAATGGAGAGGGAAACAAAGCAGCTACCCATCCGGTAGGCCACGCAAGTCCTGCGATGCAAATCAAAGATAAAACCTCGGAGGTGAAAAAAACATGGCAAAGCGAAGACCATCTGGTGATGGCATGGTCCGCAAGCGGGAGGATGGCCGCTGGGAGGGGCGCATCGTCATCGGCCACAAGGAAAACGGCGATCCCATCTTCCGCTACCTCTACGCCGAAACCCAAAAAGAGCTGACCGCCAAGCTCCGGCAGAATATCACCGCCTATCAAGGTGTGGATCTGACGGAGGAGTGCAGGATGACCCTCTCGGAGTGGCTGGACCGTTGGCTGGAGGAGTATATGGCAGGCAGAATCCGATCCACCACTATGGACGTCTACCGCAGAGATTTGGATAACCATGTCAAGCCTTACATTGGCGAAAAACCTCTGCTGAAACTTTCGGCGGAAGATCTGCGGTCTCTCTACCAGACGCTGATGGAGCGTGGGAACCGGAACAAAGGCAGCGAGCATGGTACCGGATTAAGTCCGACCACGGTGCGCGGCGTCCATAACACGCTACATCATGCTCTAAAAACGGCTGTGGAGGAAGGGTTGCTGCCGGTGGACCCGGCAGCCTCGGTCACCCCACCCAAGGTAACGCATAAAGCAAAGACCATCCTGAACCATGAACAGTTGGAAATCCTAAAGTCTGCGGTCAAGCGGGATGAGATATGGTGTGACTTCTTCCTCACAGAGCTGACCACCGGGCTGCGGCGGGGTGAACTGTGCGGATTAAAATGGGAGGACTTTGACGAAGCAGCCGGAACGCTGAAAATATGCCGCACGATCCGAGCCAAGAAAGGCGGCGGAGTGGAGGAGGGGGCCACCAAAACCTATGCTGGGACCCGAACCATCCTGCTCCCATCCAGCACAGACAACCTTCTGCGTGAGCGAAAACGATCTGCGGTAACACAGTGGATCTTTCCGGATCCCCTACGCCCAGAGCGGCCAGTCAGTCCGGGAAGTGCCTATCGGCGCTTAAAGGCCATCCTGGAGGAAACTGGCCTGCCTGACCTTCGGTTTCACGATCTGCGCCATACCTTTGCCACCCATGCGCTGGCGAACGGAGTGGACGCCAAGACCCTGTCCGGAATCCTTGGTCATACTAAGGCCAGCTTCACAGTAGACACCTATCAAGACTCTGTCCACCATCATCGGCCATGTCTCCAGTGCCACGACGCTAAATGTCTACGCCCATGTGACCGATGAGATGCGGCAGAAGGCCGCCGACTGCATCGACCTGGGGATCGCCGGTGCGGAACCATCCTCAAAGCACGCCGAATCTAAACCAGGCTCATCCACTTTCCAGGCGGTCAAGGGGAAATACCGGAAGCCGGGAACCGGGTGTGTCACCCAAATCAATGACCACCTCTGGGAAGGCCGCTATTCCCCCAAGGTCAACGGAAAACGCATCGCCCGGAATATCTACGCCGCTACCGAAGAAGAATGTGAGGAAAAGCTGGCGGAGCTGATCGCCGCCATGAAAAAGGAATTGGCTCCGCTGAGAGCCGGGAGAAAGGCAGGCTGAAGAACGAAAACCGCCCTTCGGGAGTAATTCCAGAAGGGCGGCCTTTTTCTCTGTCTGTGGCTTGTTCTGTGGTCAGCGGTTGACTTGAATCCGAAAATGTCGCAAAAAAGTTAAGAAAAACCGCCGTTTTCTTTTGAAAACAGCGGTTTTAATGGTGGACGATACAGGACTTGAACCTGTGACCTCCCGCACGTCAAGCGGATGCTCTACCAGCTGAGCTAATCGTCCAAACGACGTTATTCATGATACCACAGAGCAGCTGAATAGTCAATTCTTTTTTTCAAAAATTTTTGTTTTTTCTTGGTGGAAATGTCTGGTGAAAAAAAGCGGCTTTCACGGTGAAAAACTTCGGGATCTATGCTATACTAGAGGGGTAAAATTCAATTCTCAAAGGAGGATTTTTCTATGCTGACACTCAATCTGACCAATGCAGGCAGCTTCCTTCCCCAGGATTATTTGACCAGCCGGAAGCCCCGCTTGGAGCAGGCGGCGGAGATGCTGGCCACCCACAGCGGACCCGGCGGTGATTTCACCGGCTGGGTGACGCTGCCCCGGGACCATGACAAAGAGGAGTTCGCCCGGATCCAGGCGGCTGCCCGGAAGATCCAGAAGCAGTCCCAGGTGCTGGTGGTCATTGGCATTGGCGGTTCCTATCTGGGCGCCCGCGCGGTCATCGAGCTGCTGCGCTCCCCCCACTACAATCTGAAAAAGAAGGACACCCCCGACGTCTTCTTCACCGGAAACGGACTGTCCACTGACGCCCTGCTGGAGACCATCTCCCTCATCGGTGACCGGGACTTTTCTGTCAACGTGATCTCCAAGTCCGGCACTACCACCGAGTCCGCCATCGCCTTCCGCATTTTCAAGGGGATGCTGGAGGAGAAGTACGGCAAGGAGGGCGCCCGGGAGCGCATCTATGCCACCACTGACAAATCCCGGGGCGCGCTGAAGGGCCTGGCGGATGCCGAGGGCTATGAGGAGTTCGTGGTGCCCGACGCCATCGGCGGCCGGTACTCTGTCCTCACCGCTGTGGGCCTGCTGCCCATCGCTGTGGCCGGGATCGACATCCAGGCTCTGATGGACGGCGCGGCCCAGGCCATGACGGAGCTGGCCGTCCCCGGACTGGACAACCCCGCATGGCGGTACGCCGCCGCCCGCCACGCCCTGCACGAGAGCGGCAAAAAGGTGGAGATGCTGGCCGGCTACGAGCCCAGCTTCCGCTTCTTCGCCGAGTGGTGGAAACAGCTCTACGGCGAGAGCGAGGGCAAGGAGGGCAAGGGCCTGTTCCCCGCCAGCCTGGAGTACACCGCAGACCTGCACTCCATGGGCCAGTATATCCAGGAGGGCCAGCGCCTCATGTGCGAGACCGTGGTCGATTTCGCTCCCAAGGGCGAGTTTCTGATCCCCAACGACCCTGAGAACATTGACGGCCTGAACTTCCTGGCTGGCAAGCCTCTCTCCTTTGTGGCGGAGAAGGCCATGCGGGGCGTGATGCTGGCCCATGTGGACGGCGGTGTGCCCAATGTGCTCATCCAGATGCCCGCCATCAGCGAGACCAGCGTGGGCTTCCTGATCTACTTCTTTGAGTATGTATGCGGCCTGTCCGGCCATCTGCTGGAGATCAACCCCTTCAACCAGCCCGGCGTGGAGGCCTATAAGAGCAATATGTTCGCCCTTCTGGGCAAGCCCGGCTACGAGGCCCGGCAGGCCGAGCTGGAGGCCCGCCTGTAAGGGAAAAAATACTTTCCGGTGCGGCAAAAAATTCACAATCTTCCGGTTGAAAATCCCGCCGCAATATGGTAAAGTTAATACAACACAAGGGACCAGCGTCCCTGGTAACATCCATGAAGGAGTGATTTAACATGATTCGAGTCATCATGGGTAAAAAGGGCACCGGCAAGACCAAGCAGATGATCGACATGATTAACCAGGCGGTACAGAGCGAGCACGGCAACGTGGTCTGCATCGAAAAGGGCGACAAGCTCCGCTTCGACATCAACTATCAGATCCGCCTGGTGGATTCCAGCCAGTACGATGTAGCGGACTACGCTGCCATGAGAGGCTTCATCAGCGGCCTGTACGCCGGCAACTATGACATTACCCATGTCTTTATTGATAGTCTGACCAAGATCGTCCCCTCCGACGGCTACAACGAGACTGAGGACTTCCTGAAGTGGCTGAACGACTTCGGCGAGAATCACGACATCAAGTTCACCATCACCATCAGTGATGAGCCCGACCTGGCCCCCGAGGGCATCAAGCAGTATTTCTAAGCGTTCCATTCGGATCCATAAAAGCACCGGCGCGCTGCCTTCCCTGTGGGAGGCGGCGCGCTTTTTCTGTGCCAGCTCTGCATGAAAAACAGAGGAATCCATGTGCAGTATGTCTGCGGTAGACATAATTTTTGAAAAACCGCCAATTTCCCCCTTGACAAGGGCGCAGTTTCGCGGTATAGTAGAGCCGTAAATAGAACGTACGTTCTATTTACGGCTTTTTCTCCCAAAAGGCCGCTGCCTGTGTCCATCTCCCCGCACAGGCCGCCCTGCCACCGGCGCTCCGGCAAAAGGCCGCCGTTCCCGCTGAAAAGAAAACTGCGATCCCGTTTGGGACCACCGCTTTCTGCATGCTCCGTTCAACCCCGATCTTTTCCCACAATCAAAAAACGCCGCAAGGCGGCGACAGCAAATCACAACCCAGCGCAGCGGTTGTGATTTGGAAAGGAGGAGCAACAAAATGAGTGCGTTCTGACTTTTGATAAAAAAGTCGGAGCAAACGATGTGACGTTTACTCCGACGTGGTGGAGGAGGGTGGATTCGAACCACCGAAGCGAAACGCAACAGATTTACAGTCTGCCCCCTTTGGCCACTCGGGAACTCCTCCATATTGAATTGTGGAGCTGGTGGACGGATTCGAACCCCCGACCTGCTGATTACAAATCAGCTGCTCTACCGGCTGAGCTACACCAGCGTATCAAGAGTGCTGTCCAACAGCAGGTGTTATTCTAACAGAGAAAGCGAGTCTTGTCAATAGAAATATTTGATTTTTCTCATTTTATTTTACAGGCCCCAAGAGGTTTTTCCTGCGCCTCTGTTCTCATCCGGGGACGGGGCGCAGAAAAATCCGCAGATCCACACCAAGAGCCCCGGCCCCGGCCGGGAGAGAAGAAAGGAGCGTCTCACTCACGGGATACGAATGTGTCTCCGGTCTGCTCCCGCCCCTCCGGGATGTCCAGCTGGCCGCTCCTGCCGCGCTGTGCACCCAGTGCGGCGGGGAGCTGTACCGGCTGGACCCCCTGATCCGGCGGAACGGCCGCATCCTCTGCACCCGCTGCGCGGCGGGACGGCGGGGCGGCCGCAGACGGCGGGAGGCAGAACAAGAGGAGGAATGTGCACAATGACCCTGCAAGAGCTTTCTGTGGAATACCGCGCCCACGCCAGGGCGCTGGACTTCCGCATTTGCCAGCTCCAGGCGGTACTGGACCGGACGGAGGACGAGGAGGAACGCTGTCTGCTGGCAGAGCGGATCCGAATGCTGTCTACCATGTTTCGTGAGGCCCGGGAACTGGCAGTGCTTACCGAGCGCTACTATGAGAGGGGGTACCGCCGGAATGTCAAATACACGATATAGGCGCGGCAAGCTGTACGCCGCGGACATGGCCGTCTACTCCCGGCAGATGTCGGCGGACAACAGCCGGGAGATCAGCCGCCTCCGACACAACCTGATCCGTGCCCTGCGGGAGGACGTCACCGAGAAGCAGCGGACAGCGCTTCTGCTGTACTATGCGGAGGGCTACAATATGCGGGAGATCGGGGAGCAGATGGGCGTAGACAAGTCCACTGTCTCCCGCACCATCAAGCGGGGGGAGCGGCGTCTCCAGCGGTGCCTGCGCTATGGCGCAGCCCATCTGCTGGACGAACTCCGGGAGGCGCCCTGATGGAAAAAGCCTGTTCACGGCACACGCAGAGGCAGGACGTGCTCCACCCGCCGGTTTTGGGAAATTTTCGTTCCGCGTGGGGGCCCGCCCTGTTGGATGGTCTCCTTTGCCCTGGGATGGCGGCGGCAGTTGACAGTGGTCAGAAAAGCCTTCATAATAGATGCAACGACAAAATTTGATCAGAAAGGACCCTAACTGCTATGATCCAGGATATTGCACCCCACCGGTATGACAACGCCTACCATCCTACCCAGCCAAAGGACGGGGACCGTGTCTTCTTCTATCAGGACGGGAGCACCCTTCTCAGCCGCGAGAGCGGGCTCCCGTTCACCTGGGAAGAGGCAAACGCCTGCGCCGATCTCTCTGCACTGCCCTGTACCTATTTCTTTTCCATCGATGACATCGCTTTTCACTGGTGCCATGTGGTGCCCTCGGCCATTCTGGACGCCGCTGTTCCGGCCAAAAACGGACAGTTCCGGGATATGCAGCCCGGCTGGCTGGCTTTCGCCTGCATCACCGCCAGCCAGCTGTATGACTGGTACCACAACCACCAGTTCTGCGGCCGGTGCGGCGCTCCGGCCCAGCAGGACGCCGTGGAGCGCGCCATGCGTTGTCCCGCCTGCGGCGGTCTGGTCTATCCCACCATCTCCCCGGCGGTGATCGTGGCAGTGACCCACGGTGACCGCCTGCTGCTCACCAAGTATTCCCAGACCGCCCGGCCGGGCACAGTCCGTAACTATGCCCTCATCGCCGGCTTCGCAGAGATCGGCGAGCCTCTGGAGGGCACGGTCCGCCGGGAGGTCATGGAGGAAGTCGGTCTGCCGGTCAAAAACATCCGGTTCTATAAGAGTCAGCCCTGGAGCTTCTCCAGCAGCCTTCTGTCCGGGTTTTACTGTGACCTGGACACGGAGGACGAGACTGTGACCCTTCAGGAAGACGAGCTGGGTGAGGGCACCTGGTTCGACCGCTCTGAGCTGCCGGAGGGCGGCTCTTCCATCTCCCTGACCCATGAGATGATCGAGCGCTTCCGTCAGGGGCCGGTCTGATCCCTGAAAAAACGGTGAGCCGCAGGCAGTGCCCGCGGCTCACCGTTTTTTAATTCATATCATGGCTGTTCAGCAAGGACTGCTTGATGTCCCACAGCTTCTGGCTCAGGTCCACATAGTAATTGTGGGGATTCTCAAAGCGCTTTACCTCATCCCACAGGGCGTCCACCTGCCGCTGGCAGTAGGCCCGGCTGACCTGAAGCTCCGGTACCTCGTACACCCGCTTCCCGTTCAGGAAGATGGGGACCAGCAGCTCCTTGGCCTCGATGTTGGTGTACACCTTGCGCTTCCAGGTGGCGCTGGGATCAAACAGCTCCAGCGGCTGGGTGAAGTCGATCTCCTCGTCCCGCAGGCAGATCAGGTCGGCCTCCGCCTTGCCGGTGTCCCGGGAGAAGATTCGGTAGACCTTTTTGAAATGGGGGGTGGTGATCTTGGCGGCGTTCTCACTGATCTTGATCTTGGGGATGATGTTCCCCTCGTCGTCCTCAATGGCCACCAGCTTGTACACGCCGCCAAACACCGGCTCACTGCGGGAGGTGATCAGCCGCTCTCCCACGCCGAAGGAGTCGATGCGGGCCCCCTGGCGCACCAGGTCCCGGATGATATACTCGTCCAGGGCGTTGGAGGCAATGACCTTGCACTCTGTCAGGCCGGCCTCATCCAGCATCTCCCGGGCCTTCTGGGACAGATAGGTCAGGTCGCCGGAGTCCAGCCGGATGCCACACTTGGTGATCCCCATGGGGGCCAGTACCTCTTTGAAGGCGCGGATGGCGTTGGGCACGCCGGACTTGAGCACGTTATAGGTATCTACCAGCAGGGTCGCGTTGGTGGGATACAGCTCACAGTAGGTCTTGAAGGCGGTGTACTCGTCGGGGAACATCTGCACCCAGGAGTGGG
>ENA-ORUO01001325-ORUO01001325.1-human-gut-metagenome-genome-assembly--contig:-NODE-1325-length-24719-cov-9.122932_pt1 | contig 24719 bp, 18 predicted proteins | sample MGYA00242082_ERZ509215 | MGnify/ENA primary metagenome ERZ509215 (study PRJEB26280, sample SAMEA2338829) | human gut metagenome | biome: human gut; feature: human-associated habitat; material: faeces... | reverse complement strand
CTTTAAAAAACCTTTATTTTAAAGGAAAAAAGACTTGATTTATTAGGGAGGAAAAGAAATGGGAAAGTATGAGACGCTGGCAAAAGATATCGTAAAAAATGTCGGCGGAAAAGAAAACGTAACAGGACTTGTTCACTGTATCACAAGACTTCGATTTACGTTAAAGGATGAAAGTATCGCAAAAGACGATGTTCTGAAAAAGATGGACGGGGTTGTGACTGTAATGAAAAGCGGCGGTCAGTATCAGGTTGTGATCGGAAATCATGTGCCGGAAGTATTTGAAGATGTGATGGCGCTGCTCGATTTGAACGAGAATAAAGCGTCTGCGGAAACAAAGAAATCAGGGAAGCTCCTGGATCGTGCCATCGATGTAGTGTCCGGTATTTTTCAGCCTATTTTAGGGATCATGGCTGCCTGCGGAATGCTGAAAGGTCTGAACACATTATTCGTTACACTTGGATTGTATTCTGCCGATTGCGGAGGATATATGATTATCAATGCGGCAGGCGATGCGTTGTTTACCTTTTTGCCGCTGTTCCTTGGATATACAGCAGCTAAGAAATTTCAGTTAAAACCGATGCTCGGTCTTGCAATCGGAGCGGCAATGTGCTATCCGGGTATCCAGTTATCTGCATTGTCGGCAGGAGCAGAGGCTGTAACGACCGTTTTGGAAGGAACGCTGTTCCAATCTCCGGTATATATAGACTTTTTCGGAATTCCGGTCATTTCGGTAGATTATACGGGAACGGTGATCCCGGTCATACTGACTGTATGGTTTGCGTCGAAGTGTGAAAAATTATTTAATCGGTTTGTGCCGGATCTTGTAAAGTTTTTCTTTGTGCCGATGCTGACTTTACTTGTAACTCTTCCGGTTGCAATGATCTTCCTCGGACCGGTCGCAACCTTTGGATCTACGCTGATCTCTGAATTTACGCTTATGATCAGGGAATTTAGTCCGCTTCTTGCAGGCGCGGTCGTAGGATTTACATGGCAGATTTTGGTAATCTTCGGAATGCACTGGGGATTTATTCCGGTTTATATTAATAATGTGCAGACGTTGGGATACGACAATGTTATGATGCCGTTTTTCGCCTGTACATTCGCTACATCGGCAGTAGTGCTTGCGATGTTTTTCAAAACAAAAGATAAAAAGATAAAAGAGATGGCGATTCCGAATTTTATTTCCGGTATTTTCGGTGTAACAGAACCGGCGATCTACGGTATGCTTCTTCCGCTAAAAAAACCGTTTATCATAAGCTGTATTGCAGGAGGAATCGGCGGAGCATTTTACGGACATTTTAATTTCCGTAAATTCATTCTCGGTGGCATGGGAATTTTTGAACTTCCGAATATGATCAATCCTGACGGAACAAACGGAAATATTATCGTAGCATTTATCGGAATTGCAATATCCATGGTTGTCGGTTTTGTTCTCACGATGATCTTTTACCACGATGAGAAGACCGGAAAAACGGGCGAAATTGATATGAAAAAGAATAGAGAGAAAGAAGATAAGATCGGTAAGATTGAGAAGTTTGATAAGAATGAATCGGATAAGATTGACAGGAAAGAAAGGAAAACAGAGAAAATAAGCAGTCCGTTGAAGGGAGAAGTTATAGCGCTTTCAGATGTTCAGGACGAAGCTTTTTCATCGGGAGCGCTTGGACTTGGAGCGGCAGTTGACCCGAAAGAAGGAGTTTTGTATGCACCGGCAGACGGAACAATCTCTGTGTTTTTTCCGACAGGTCATGCAATCGGGATGACAACGGACGACGGAGTGGAATTGCTGATCCATGTCGGAATGGATACGGTACAGTTGGAAGGAAAGGGATTCCGTCCATTCGCCAAAGAAGGAGATCGCGTAACGAAAGGACAGAAGCTTTTAGAATTTGATATGGAACTGATTTGTAAGGAAGGGTACTCTCTTGTCACTCCGGTTCTTATTACAAATACAGATGAATTTTCAGATATTTCAATTACAAGTGAATGTCATATAGATCCGCAATCGATCTTGATGACAGTTACTCGATAGGAAAGGATTGTTGCGTATGAAAGAACAGTTTTTGTGGGGCGGAGCAACAGCGGCAAATCAGTTTGAAGGAAGCTGGGATAAAGATGGAAGAGGGACTGCACTCGTTGATGTGATCCCTCACGGAGAGAATCGTCAGGCTGTCATGGATGGAACGTTCGATTATAGGAAACTTCCGAAGGAATCTTATTTTCCGGGAAGAAAAGCGGTCAACGGTTTTGAAAATTATAAAGAAGACATTGTGCTTTTAAAAGAACTGGGATGTAAATGTTACCGTTTCTCAATTTCATGGTCGAGGATTTTTCCGACCGGAGAGGAATCACAGCCGAATGAGAATGGATTGAATCATTATGAGAATGTGATCGATGAGCTGAATAAGTATGGAATTGAACCGATTATAACAATCTGTCATTTTGATATTCCGCTGGCTCTTATAGAGAAGTATGGTTCATGGAAAAGCCGCGAAGTGATCGATTGTTATCTTCGTTACTGTGAAGCTTTGTTTCACCGTTTCGGGAAAAAAGTCCGGTATTGGATTACATTTAATGAAATTAATATGCTGATGCATCTGCCGTTTATGGGAGCAGGTATTCGTCTGGAAGAAGATGAGAATCCAATGGAAGTAAAATATCAGGCAGCTCATCATGAACTTGTTGCTTCTGCACTGGCTGTGAAAATGGCGCATGAGATATGCCCGGGCTCACAGGTCGGATGTATGCTTGCGGCGGGAGACGTCTATCCGTATAGCTGTGATCCGAAAGACGTATGGGCAAGCGTGGAAAAGAACAGAGAAAATTACTTTTTTACAGACATACAAGTCAGGGGAAATTATCCTTCTTATGCTGAAAAATTATTTGAACGGGAAAATATTCGGCTGAAGATGAAGGAGAATGATCTTGAAATCTTAAAAGAGAATACGGTTGATTTTGTTTCGCTTTCGTATTATAACAGCCGCTGTGTGAGAGCGGACGGAAAAGGCGAAGCCGCAGGGGGAAACGTGTTTGCTTCTGCGAAAAACCCGCATCTTACCAACAGTCAGTGGGGATGGCCGATCGATCCTCTCGGACTGAGGATTACGTTAAACACGCTGTACGACAGATATCAAAAACCATTGTTTATTGTGGAAAACGGACTTGGAGCGAAAGATACGCCGGATGAGAACGGGTTTGTTGATGATGATTATAGAATAGAATATCTTTCTTCCCATGTGAAAGCAATGATGGATGCAGTGGAAAAGGACGGTGTAGATCTGATCGGGTATACTGCATGGGGGTGGATCGATCTGGTCAGTGCAACGACCGGAGAGATGTCGAAAAGATATGGGATGGTTTATGTGGACCTGGACGACTTCGGAAAAGGAACGGGAAAACGGATTCCGAAAAAATCGTTTTATTGGTATAAAAATGTGATAGAGAGCAATGGAGATTGTCTGCGCGATGATGCTTGAAAAATAAGGCCGCACAAGTTATAATGAATACCATCGAGAATAAAAAGTAATAGTTCAGCCTGCGCCATTCGTAAAACCGCACTGCGTGCTTACTGTAGCTGCCGCTACTGTTTTACTCATAAAAAGGCGCTAAGCACATACAGATGTCCGCTTGCAAAAACATGCAGGCATGTTTTCTGCTTCCCGTACATCTGTATGGCTGAACTGTTACAATAAAAAATGTGAGGAGCATAAAAATGGTTGAAAAGACAATGGATAAAATCGTGGCGCTTGCAAAATCAAGAGGATTCGTATATCCGGGATCAGAGATTTACGGCGGTCTGGCGAATACATGGGATTACGGCAATCTCGGTGTAGAACTGAAAAACAATGTAAAAAAAGCATGGTGGAAGAAGTTTGTACAGGAGAACCCATACAATGTCGGTGTCGACTGCGCGATCCTTATGAACCCGCAGACTTGGGTGGCTTCCGGTCATCTCGGAGGTTTCAGCGATCCGCTTATGGATTGTAAAGAATGTCATGAGCGTTTCCGCGCGGATAAATTGATCGAAGATTTCTGCGAAGAAAAAGGAATTGAACTGGAAGGTTCTGTGGACGGATGGTCTCAGGAAGAGATGACGGCATTTATCGAAGAGCATCAGATTCCGTGTCCGACATGCGGAAAACATAATTTTACAGATATCCGTCAGTTCAACCTGATGTTCAAAACATTCCAGGGAGTTACAGAAGATGCGAAGAATACGGTTTATCTCAGACCGGAGACGGCGCAGGGAATTTTCGTAAACTTTAAAAACGTACAGCGTACATCAAGAAAGAAACTTCCGTTTGGTATCGCTCAGATCGGAAAATCTTTCAGAAACGAGATCACACCGGGTAACTTTACATTCCGTACGAGAGAGTTTGAGCAGATGGAGCTTGAGTTCTTCTGCAAACCGGATACAGATTTGGAATGGTTTGATTATTGGAAAAACTTCTGTCTGAACTGGCTGTCTGAACTCGGACTGAAAGAAGACGAAGTACGTTACCGTGACCATGATGCGGAAGAGTTGTCTTTCTACAGTAAAGCGACGACAGACGTAGAGTTCTTGTTCCCGTTTGGATGGGGAGAACTTTGGGGAATCGCAGACCGTACAGACTATGACCTGACACAGCATCAGAATGTATCGGGACAGGATCTTACTTATTTTGACGATGAAGCGAAAGAAAAGTACATTCCGTATGTAATTGAGCCGTCACTTGGCGCAGACCGTATGGTATTGGCGTTCCTTTGCAGTGCATATGACGAAGAGAATATCGGAACAGAAGAGAAACCGGATATGCGTACCGTTCTTCATTTCCATCCGGCGCTTGCTCCGGTTAAGATCGGCGTTCTTCCGCTGTCTAAGAAATTGAATGAAGGCGCGGAGAAAGTATTTGCACAGTTGAGCAAATATTATAACTGCGAGTTTGACGATCGTGGAAATATCGGAAAGAGATATCGCCGTCAGGATGAGATCGGTACTCCGTTCTGTGTAACATATGACTTTGATTCGGAAGAAGACGGAGCTGTTACAGTGCGTGATCGTGATACGATGGAGCAGGAGAGAGTGAAGATCGAAGATTTGAAAGCATACTTCGAGAAAAAATTTGAGTGGTAAGAAGGAAGCAAAGGAACAATGAAACCATCAGAAGAAATCGTCCGTTTTTTTGAGAAAGATCGGTTTGCGGCAGAGACCGGGGCGGTGATAGACGAGATAGACGACCGCTATGCGAGATGCAGTCTGACATTAGAGGCAAAACATAAGAATGCGCTTGGGGCAGTAATGGGAGGCGTTTATTTTACACTTGCCGATTTTGCGTTTGCAGTTGCTTCAAACTGGCAGGGCGATACAATGGTATCATTGAACTCACAGATTGCTTATCTTGGAGCGGCAAAAGGGAATATGTTGATTGCAGAAGCAGTCTGTTTAAAAGACGGCAGGACAACGGCGTATTATGAGATTCGTATCAAGGATGAACTCGGGAATACGGCGGCAGTCGTGAGCACGACAGGTTACAAGCTTACGAAATTGTGAAGAACAGCCGTCGGGTAAAACTTTTTAAAGAATAAAGAGAAAAAATAAAAATTTCCGCGTGGAGAAGATCCATGCGGAAATTTTTGCATTCAGATAAGTTTTGTGCTTTCGAGCTTCTCCGTAAATGCATCATTCAGACGTATGACAGGTTTCCGAAGGAGCAGACCGAGCAATAGTGCGGGGATGAGAAAAAGAGCTAATGTTCCGAGTTCTTTCCAATAAACTGTGCTGTAAAAGCCGGCAATACATTCTCTCATGGCATTCATGCTGTGCGTAAACGGCAGAAGGGGATAGACTTTTTGGAAAAAGTCAGGCGCTACCTCAATAGGGAATGTTCCGCCGCTTCCGGCTACCTGCATAACAAGTAAGACGACGCAGACGGCTTTTCCGATATCGCCGAATGAAACGGTGAGCGCATAAATGATACTTACATACACGATGCTTGTAAACCATCCGGCGAAAAGGAAGTAAACCGGATGTTGACACTGGATGTTTAAATAAAACAAATCGCCCAGACAGATGAGGCTGCTTTGCAAAAGGCCGATCGCTATAAAAAGTAGACTTCTTCCGATATATGTTTCATGAGGTTTCGGATTAAAAACTCCTGTCAAAGCTTTTCCTGAAACATTGACTTTCAGCATGGCGGCAAGCACAACGCCGCCAACCCACATGGCGAGTGTAGAATAAAAAGGAGCCATTGCCGATCCGTAATTTTCGATCGGGTAGACCGGATGCTCGGAAAGACTGACCGGAGACGCAAGAAAGGCGGCGATTGCTTCCGGTTTTTGCGCCAACAAGTCGGTCAACACGGAAAGTCCGTCACGGTTTGGGTTTAAGAGCGCTTCAGACGCGGATGAAAGTTGTTCAGATACATTACTTAGCAAAGTTGAGGAATCTGAAAGCGAAGTATGGATAAGGGCAAGGTCATCGGAAGCGCTGTTTGTAATATCTGTCAAGTCAGAGGCGCCTTCATTTAATTGTGTTAAAAGAGCGGATACAGAAGATCCGGTGCTGCCTAGACTGCCTGCCAAATTTTCCAGTTGATTTTTAACAGTTGCTTCATAGCTGTCTTTCACTTCCGAAGTGGAAGTCAGGCTCTCTTTAATAAGTCCGTCGATTTCTGTTTTTAAAGAATCCGCATTTTGAACGGCGCCGGTAATTTTTATTCCGGCATTATCAAGCTCGGCTTTTAAATTTGTCTGATGCTCGACGGCAGTCGAAATCTGCTTCAGAATCGGATCGATCACAAGACTAAGGTTTGGGTTTGCGTTTTTTATAGCAGTTAAAGAGTCCGCAAGAGATGTATATCCGTCGATGACAGTTTGTATCCTGTTTGAGACTGCATTAAGGGAAGTGAAAGCGGCATCCGCATCTGTACTGTAGGCGTCAAGTGCGGTTTGGATCGTGGAAGAGACGGATGAATAATAAGTTTCTCCGTCAGATAATGCCTGACTGACTGCGTCAGTTGTGCCGGATAAAGCGGAAGAAAGAGAAGCAATCCCGTTTCCTGCATCTGTCAAGGCGCCAAGGCTTGTCTTTGTTCCGTCTCCGGTATGGGAAAAGATAACAGAAGTCGTATCTAGCATCAAAGAAGCGGCGTCTGTCATATCAGAAAATGCCTGTACAGTTCCGGAAGCAGAATCAAGATCGGCAGAGATTTCTGCAAGCGAAGCAGATAAATTTTCTGCAAGAGATGCATCCCCTTTTTCTGCGGAAACGTCAGCAACAAAACGAAATGCGTCCAGAGCTGTTTTGGAAATTGTCTCTGTGAAGGTTTCGTTAATTTCCTGACGGATTGCATCTGCGCCTTTTTCTGTTACTTTTGGGGCGATGGCGTTCTCCTTTTCGTTGATGCAGTAAGTAATTGTCGGATGTGTCGTTTCAGAAGAAAACAGACTCATCATATCTTTGCTGAATGTTTCAGAAATGACAACAGAAGCATAATATTTTCCGGAACGTACACCGTTAGAAGCGTCCTTGGCATCTGTAAATATCCAGTGAAGCTGTGTGTTTTCACGCAGTGAAGAAATAATGTCATTTCCGAGATTGAGCCGGACCGGAAGCAGTTCGCCGTCATATCCTTTATCAAGACTTGCGACGGCTACTTTTAAATTTCCGGTATTTTTGTACGGATCCCAACTTGCGGCAATATTAAACCATGCATAGAGAGAGGGAACGATAGTAATGCCGAAAATAACGATCAGCGCGATTACGTTTTTTCGGATATTGTGGATGTCGTTTCGCGCAATGCGTATGATATTTTTCATAGTCAGTTTTCCTCCATTTTTCTGAATAATTTCAACATTTCTTCAAATGACATACCGGACAGTTCCTGTTGAGCTGCAAGTTCGTTATGTATGTATTCCACTGTGATCAGCCATGTGGCGATTAAAATAATAGATAAGATCCAAAGAATGAGGAATACAATTTTAGATTCAAGGCTGAACATAAGGATCAGGAAAATGAGCGGAATAGTTAAAATCGCAAAAAATCCAAAACGGATCATTTTGTGATAATTTTTTTCAAAACGCTGTGCTTTCTCGGCAGTTTGGATCTGAAGTTCTTCTTGTGATAAAGAAGCTTTTAGTAAAAGAGAAAGCTGTGCGCTGCGTCTGATATTTCTGTCGGGTGTTTCACCAAGCATTAAATCGGTTTCTGCAAGTTTAATGTCAAAAAGCCGGTTCAGACCTGAAAGCAGAGGTCTGATCCCAAGTCCGATCAGTAAGGAAACGGGAACGAAAAGGAGCAGGATGAGCAGATTGTGTATATAAGTGCTTCCGTACATTCCGGCAATACATTCTCTCATTGCGGAAATACCGTAAGTAAAGGGTAGGAACGGATGGACGTTTTGGAAAAACGCGGGTGTCATTTCTACAGGATATGTGCCGGATGATCCGGGAATCTGAAGGATGACGAGGAGAACACATAATGCTTTCCCGATGTGTTTAAATGAGATTGACAGTGCATAAATAATATTGACATACACAAACGAACAGATCACTCCGGTAAAGATAAGAGCGGCTGGATGCGCGCATTCAATCCCTTTTAGAAAAACATCTCCGATACAGACAATGAATCCTTGCACCATTCCGACCGTGATATACAAAAGCCAGCGTCCGAAATAGAGAGAGGCAGAAGAATATCGAAGCATAGAGCTGTCTTTATCTACTTCTAATTTAAAAATCGCGATGAGGACGATGCCGCCGACCCAAATTGCAAGGTTTGTGTAAAAAGGCGTCATTGCCGAGCCGTAATTAGCTATTTTATAAAAACTCTTTGTTTCTATTTTCACAGGTGAGGACATAAATGCCGATACCGATTGCTTGTCGATTCCTTCTAATGAGAGAAGAGTTTCGTAGATGTCAGAACCGGAAAGGGCATTTAAGTCTGTTTGAATCGTACCGAGATGTTCCTGAACATTTGACAGGGCGGTTTTTGTGCCTTCAAGAGCCGTTACAGTATTTGAAAGTCCGGCGCTCATTTGGTCTAACAGGTTGTCGATCTGATCGGCGGAGGAAGGAACTGTTGTTAGAAGACCGTTCATTTCTCCTGTCAAAGAAGAGAAAGCATCTAATGTCTTGTTTAGCTGCGGCAGAACGTTTTTGTCCAAAACAGCGCGGAGGTCGTGCAGACTGCCGATGTTTGCGGATGTAATTGTGTAAAGCTGTTCCCGGGTAGAAGCGGTTGTGTTGATGGCATTTTGTATTCCTGCATTTCCGGCGCTTAAAGAGAGGATCAGTTCCTGATTATTTGTGTTTTGAGCCTGCAGTCCGGCGATGGCAGAATCCAAATCAGATCCGGGAATGAGTGAGGCGAGCTCTCCTAACTCTTTTAAAATATTTCCGTTTAAGACGGCAGTGGAATTGGCAAAATCCAGTGCGTTTCCGATCGATCCGTTTACCGAGCGGGCGGCAGTTTCAAGATCGGTAAGTCCTGCTGATGCGATATTGTGCGCCTGACCGAGCAAAATTTCTCCTTGTGTCAAAGATGAAGATAGGGATGAAGAAAAGTTTCCTGCGGCAGTACGGGTTTCAGAGAGGATGCGGGAAGATTCGCTTAGAGCCGAAGAACCCGACGAGGCGGCGGATTTTAAAGATGAAGCAGTTGATTTTGCGCGTGTGATCAGGGGGGGCAGATTTTTCTGCGGCTGCATTGAAGTTTTCGAGAAGTTGTTTGTAGGCGGCAATGTTTGCATCAGCTTTTTCAAGTGTTTTAGTAATATCGGAATTGACAGATCCAAGTGTTGACGACAAGTCTGACGCAGACTGCTTTAATATGCCGGAAACGGATTCAGAAGCAACCGAAGAGAAGGTGCTGTTGATCTGTTCCTGAATTGCGGCTGCGCCTGTGCCTGTGATTTTGGGAGCAATGGCATTGGCTTTTTCATTTATGTAATAGTCAAGTTTCGGCGTCTGTAAGTCGCCGGATAAAATACTGATCAAAGAGCGGCTGAAATCTTCGGGAATAACAATAGAAGCATAATATTTTCCTGATTTTACTCCGTTGAGAGCCTCTTTTTCCGAAGTGAACGTCCATCCGAGCTGTTTGTTTTCTTTTAGATTTTTGACAATTTCTTTTCCAGCATTGATAGAAAGATTTTCGGAAGATGCTTCTTTATCTAAACAGGCAATAGCGACTTTAATCTTAGACGTATTTCCGTATGGGTCTAAATTGGCTGCGATATTAAACCATGCGTATAGAGAAGGCAGCAGGCATACGCCGATCAGAACAAGAATCGCCGCTTTATTGTGTAAAAGGCGGGAGAGGTCACGCTGAAAAATGTGAAATGATTTTTTCATAATATCAGAACTCCTTATATATTAATAGATACAATGTTGATTTTCTTGATAAAGAGTATTATATTAAGGTAGAAATAGATTTACAACCATTAATAGAAGTGTGAAATGTCGGATAAACGACAATATAACGAAATGTGTTGACACATGTGAAGAGATATTATGACGAGGAGAAAGCGATATGGAAAAAAAGACAGACCGCAGGGTGAGAAAAACTAAAAACCAGCTTCGTACGGGACTAGCCCGTCTTATGAAGAAAAAAAATATCGGACAGATTACCGTAAAAGAACTTGTAGATGATGTGGATATTAACCGTTCGACATTTTATCTGCATTATTCGGATATTCCGTCTCTTCTAAAAGAGATAGAAGATGATATGATTGAGGAAATAGAAAGAGCGATTCTGGAGCATCCGATTAAAATCGAGAAAGACACTACATACTTGTTTATAGAAGATTTGTTTCGGGTGTTAAGCGATAACAGAGAGATCGGATGCGCGCTTCTTGGTCCATACGGTGATATTACGTTTATCAGGAGAATTGAAAAATTTTTGGAAGAAAACAGTCGTGATCTTTTGGCGGAACGCTTTCCCGAAAAGTTTGCGGAAATGAAATATTTCTATTCGTTTTGTTTTAACGGATGTCTTGGATTTATTAGAACATGGCTTGAAAACGGGGAAAATATGCCGCCTGAATATGCGGCTCGTCTTACATTTCAAATGGTTGTAAGTTCGCTTGATGCTTTTTATGAAGATGCGAAAGAAAATAAATAAATATTTTGTAAATAATGGTGGAAAAAAAGTGTGTATATATGGTACATTAATATCTGTACAGTTGTAACACTGTACAGTATTAAAATGGTATATAAGGAAGAGAGGAAATTTTATGAAGAGAGAAAAATTCGGCTCCCGCCTTGGATTCATTCTGATTTCGGCAGGGTGTGCGATCGGTCTTGGAAATGTATGGAGGTTTCCTTACATTACCGGGCAGTACGGAGGAGCGGCATTCGTATTGATCTATTTGCTGTTTCTTCTGATACTTGGATTGCCGATCATGGTAATGGAGTTTTCGGTTGGAAGGGCATCAAGAAGCAGCGTTGCGTTATCATTTGACAGATTAGAGCCGCTTGGTACAAAATGGCACTGGTATAAATGGTTCGGCATGGCAGGAAATTATCTGCTTATGATGTTTTACACAACGATCGGCGGATGGCTGCTTTTGTATTTTGTAAAAATGGCAGCGGGAAATTTTAAAGGCTTGGATGCGTCGGGAATCAAAAACGAGTTTGGCGAGCTGATGCAGCAGCCGGGAATTATGATCGTATGTATGATCATTGTTGTGGCAGCCTGCTTTGCGATTTGCAGCATCGGGCTGCAGAAAGGCGTAGAAAAAATCACAAAAGTGATGATGCTTATGCTTCTTGCGCTTATGATCATTCTGGCGGTACGTTCCGTTACTCTTTCAGGGGCAGGCGAAGGACTGGCGTTTTATCTTGTTCCTGACTTTGCCAAAGTAAAAGAAGCGGGACTGATGGAAGTTGTATTTGCGGCAATGGGGCAATCGTTCTTTACATTGAGCCTTGGAATCGGCGCGATCGCGATTTTCGGAAGCTACATAGACCGCTCCAGAAGTCTGACAGGAGAAGCAGTATGCGTAACCGTTCTTGATACATGTGTAGCGCTGCTCTCGGGATTTATTATTTTCCCGGCATGTTTTGCTTTCGGAGTGAACCCGGACAGCGGTCCGAATCTTATTTTTATTACGTTGCCGAATATATTTAATTCTATGGCAGGAGGCAGAATTTGGGGAAGTATCTTTTTCCTCTGTATGCTTTTTGCGGCGGCGTCAACGATTATTGCGGTATTTGAAAATATCATTTCATTTGCGATGGATCTGACCGGATGCTCGAGAGGCAAGGCAGTGGCAGTGAATCTGGTTGTGATTATCCTGCTTTCACTTCCATGTGTGTTTGGATTTAACCTGCTGAGCGGATTCCAGCCGCTCGGAGCGGGAAGCACGATCCTTGATCTGGAAGATTTTATCGTCAGCAATAACCTTCTTCCGCTTGGAAGTCTTGTATATCTTCTGTTTTGTACAAGCCGTTATGGCTGGGGATGGAAGAACTTCCGCAAGGAAGCTAATGCGGGAACGGGAATTAAATTCCCAAAATGGTCACGGATCTATGTGTCATATATCCTTCCGCTGATCGTGTTATTTATCTTCGTACAGGGATATTGGTCTAAGTTCTTCGGATAGGGAGGTATCTATGTTACCATCGGTAGTGAAAAATAAAATAGAGCAGATATGGCTGGATGTGATTGCGGGAGGAGTTTCTCAACCGACAGAAGTAATAGAACAGTTGACGTATCTGATGTTTGCAAAGCAGATTGATGAAAGAGAAGCAGATATTGAAATGGCGGAATTGCTTTCGGGAGAAAAACAGAGTCATATTTTCGGAGAATCAAGAGAAGAACAGGCTCTTCGCTGGAGAAACTTTAAAGGAATGGAAGCTCGTGCGCTTCACAAGCATTTCGTTGATAGAGTATTTATTTTTTTGATCAATCTGAATTCAAATGAAAATTCAGCTTTTTCAAGATATTTAAAACATGCAACATTTAAGATAAATGAACCGTTAGCGTTACAGAAAGTTGTTGCCGGTTTAGAAGATTTGTTTGAAAATGATATTAAAGATTTAGATATGCAGGGCGATCTGTATGAATATATGCTTGGAAAATTGAATTCAGCCGGACGCTTGGGAGCATTTAGAACGCCGAAGCATATCCGGGATATGATGGTAAAACTTATGATGCCGACACCGGATATGAAGATTTGTGACAAAACCACGCCGAGATTGATACAATTCCATACCCTCAAAAATGCCGTAAATCCGCCGTTTCTGGGCGGTTTTTTATTTTCCGGCACTGTGGCAGCATAGGCAGAACGGCATCCTTGCCAGGGTGAATCGCCCTCTTCAGTGGTACTCTGTAACGATAGAAAAGCTATCGTTACAGAGTAGGGCTATCGTTAAGATGTAGAGAGCGTGAGAATCTGCCAGCTTAAATATCACTTAATATCAGTAAATATTAAAAGATACTCAAAAAGGGGCTTGAAAAACAGCAAGGGATCTGCTATAATTTTATCTGTATTACTATGTCTTTTGGTAGCTTGAGAGGTGAACGCTATGAGCGAGAGAATGGATGACAACTATATCAGCCTTGAAGAAGCAGCTGAATACTTGAACATCAAGCCAGTAACTTTACGGAAGTGGATTAAGCAAAAGACAGACCTCCCTGCGCATCAAATTGGGCGCTTATGGAAGTTCAAACGCTCCGAACTGGACGCATGGGTAAAAAGTGGGAAGAGCGCCATGAGGTAAAATTCTGCAAAGGAAAGGGCTGTTAATATGGCTGAAATAACATTATATAATCAGGATTGCATTGCTGCCATGAAACAAATTGATGCGGAATCTATCGATTTGATCGTTACTGATCCACCATACAATCTTGGCAATTTCATGAAGAAAAGAGATACAAATCTCAAGAAAATGCGCGATAATTTTTTCGGATCTGCCGGATGGGACGACATGGAATTTGATGAATGGTCAAAGTCTATGGATGAATTTTTCAAGGCCTCTGCAAGAGTAATAAAAAAAGGTGGAACCATGATAGTTTTCATGGCCATCATCAAAGTCGAAACTGTAATACAGTTGGCAGAAAAACACGGATTTTACTATAAAACCACAGGAATCTGGCATAAAACGAATCCAATGCCGAGGAATATGAACCTTCATTTTGTAAATTCGACAGAAGCATGGATTTATTTTACATATAAAAAGAAAACAGGAACATTTAATAATGGTGGTGCGATGTTTCACGATTTTATCGAAACATCTGTAACGCCCAACGGAGAACGTAGGTTTGGCAAGCATCCTACCCAAAAACCAGAAAGTCTCATTCAGCATTTTGTTGAGATTTTGTCGAATCCCAATGACACTGTACTTGATCCTTTTATGGGAAGTGGTACAACCGGAGTGGTCTCCAAACGGACGGATCGAAATTTTATAGGTATCGAGTTAGACGAGGGGTATTTTAAGATAGCTCAGGATAGGATTCAGGAGGCACGAGGATGAGACCAAAGGTGATTGATTTGTTTGCCGGGGTCGGCGGATTGTCCCTTGGTTTTGAAAAATGCGGATTTGATGTAATACTGGCAAATGAATATGATCCTTCTATTGCTGCAGCATATGAGATGAATCACAAAGGTACAAAAATGATTGTCGGTGACATTACCGCCCTGGATCTCGAAAAAACCTTTGGCAGCTATGAGGGAAAGGTGGATGTCGTTATTGGAGGTCCTCCTTGTCAAGGCTTTTCACAAAAAGGACAACGAAAAACAATTCATGATGAGAGAAATTTTCTCTTTAAATATTACGTGAGAGTAGTCGGACTTGTAAAACCTCGATACTTTGTAATGGAAAATGTGCCAAATCTGCTGACTGCAGAAGGGGGATATTTCCGTAAGGAAATTGAAGAACTTTTTAATTCTATGGGCTATCAATTGAAAATGGGTGTCCTCAATGCATCAGATTATGGTGTTCCACAAAACAGGCGGAGGGCGGTCATTATCGGTAAACGGAATGGAGACGCACCTGCTTTGCCAAAGCCCCATAATGCAACAGTAACTATTTGGGATGCAATCAGTGATCTTGCCTATTTAAATTCTGGGGAAGGCAGTGAAGAACAGGAATATCGCTTTGAGCCACAAAGTGAGTATCAAAAAAAACTTCGCAATGGAAGCAATGTGCTGTACAATCATGTGGCTACCAAGCATTCTAAATTGGCGTTAGAAAGATTGGCAATGATTCCGCCTAATGCAGGAAGGGAAGTTTTACCAAAGGAACATCTAACTAAGTCGATCTATAGCGGTACATGGACTCGTATGAGGAAGGACGAGATATCGGTTACCATCACCACAAGATTTGATACTCCGTCCTCCGGTAAATTTACTCACCCGTTTCTTAATCGAGCTATTACTGTCCGAGAAGCTGCGAGAATACAATCATTTCCTGATAGTTTTAAATTTACAGGAAATAAGGGATCGCAGATGAAGCAAGTCGGTAATGCCGTGCCGCCATTATTGGCTGAAGCAATAGCCAGTGTGATACTGAATGATATCGAGGAGGATGGAAAGAATGAATAGGCCCGATAACATACTTGTTTATGATGAGATGGATTTGAAGCTGGGAATTAAATCGTCCCTACCCCATGTGAAAAGCACACTTGCCTTGGCTATCTTGCTGTGGGAGTGTTCGGATCATCCGTCAGAGTTGATTTATTCAACACAGAACGGCGATGAGACGGTTATGACTGAGCAGCTTGAGCAGTGGATTATTGACTATCTGGCGGATATTTGCGATGAAGAACAAATATCTCCAGACGATTTAATAGCGGGCTTTAATCAGAACCAACTTTTCAAGTCCCAGATGGAAGCGCTCATGGTTGCTTTTGAGTTGATTTGGAAACTTGCGAAGGTTAGCTTTGTTGACACAACAAAGGCGGCCAGTGCAGAAAGGACTGGTGGTGTCCGTTTTCCTAAGAAGTTGATGTACTCTATCAATATTGACATCATACACAGTGTGATTAGAGGTAACGAGAATGCTTATTGCAGAGTTCTCTTAGCTTGGACAGGATTTAATGTTCCTACGGATCCTGAGTGCGAGAAAACGCTTATCTATCTGCTGACTGCGCTTTCTGAAGGCGCAGTGTTTAAGTTGACGGATGGAAATCGGGATGTGATTTTCAATCAAAACAGCATATACCGTAAACTGTTGGAAACAGCGGATGCGGTAGATGTGAACGGAGATAAAGAAGCCAAAGGACCACTTCGCATCTTGAAATCTATGCTTTCCGAGGGTATGAATCCTTACCTTCAGTATTCTAATGGTAAAGTTACCGTTGCAACACCGAATAGCGAAAAACTTGAGGATTATCAAAAGCGTGTTGATACTCTTTTGCGCTTGTATGCTACAAAAGTCATAGGATTGGATGATTTGGAGGCCGATACAGAAGGCATCAGCCTTGACGATTTAGAAGAGTCTCGTATCAGTAGTGGCACTAATATTCTTCTGTATGGCGTTCCAGGTTCCGGAAAGAGCTGGACTATTGAACACGAATATTGCAGAGCAGAAAGTCATGTCGAGCGACTCGTATTCCATCCTGATTATACATATTCGGATTTCGTAGGACAGATTCTGCCGGATGTTGATGAAGAGGGACTTGTCACATACAAGTTTACGCCTGGGCCTTTTACAACGATTCTTCGGGATGCTTACAGGAATCCGACACAGGAATATATCCTTATCATTGAGGAAATAAATCGTGGGAATGCGCCAGCAATTTTCGGTGAAGTATTCCAACTACTCGACAGAGCCGTTGAACCAAAGAGGGAGCAGGATGTCGTGTATCCCACAGGAACAAGTGAGTACGGTATTACTAATCGGTATATGGCAACAGTCATTTACGGTGATGGCAGCCATAAAGTGCGCATTCCCTCGAATTTGTCTGTAATCGGAACCATGAACACATCAGACCAAAATGTTTTCACATTGGACACTGCGTTCCAACGTAGATGGAATATGCGGCTAATCGAAAACACTTTCGAGAATGTACGCTCCTCTCTGGCCGATGCGGTGATTCTTGATACGGATGTAACCTGGAAGATGTTCTGTACAACAATTAACAAGATTGTGGTGGGCAATAAAGCCAAAATGGCATCTGCTGAAGACAAACGTCTGGGTGTATATTTCGTACATGAAAATGATTTGAAATATGATGAAAATGCCAATTCGACGGATAATAATCTTCGCAGTGAATATAATGCTCTGTTGAGGGCTGAACGGGATGGAGATCTCACTCCTGAACAAAAGACCCGGCTGTATGAAATTCGTGAAGCCCTTAAAAGAATTCGTAAATTCCCAGAGAAAGTTATTAAGTACTTGTGGGATGATGCTTTTAAATTCAACCCGCAGGATCTGTTCGACACCACTCGATTTGACAACTTGGAAGATATCATCCGGCATTTTGTTTTTTCATATGGCAGGAGTCGATTTGATATTTTCAAGCAGACTGTTCGAGATACATTTTTTCCATCGTAATGTAGACGATGCGGGATAAAGGTGGTGATGGTTCATGGATTTGGAGAAAAATCTGCGTGATAGGTGTAAGGTTATTTCTGGTGATGATGGGGACAGTTTTGTTGGCGTGAAAGCGGACACTGATGACGCTATCATATATTTCCCGATAGGATATCAATTGCCTGAGAACGATGTTGATTTGAGAATTGATGTGCAGAATCTATTCGGAGTTCTTTCTGTCTTCATGAAAGAAGATAAAGTTATTGAAGCACGGAAATTTGAAGCGCCGCAGACTGTCGATTTTCCAATCCATGCTTATTTAAAAGTAATAACGTCTTTTTTGCGTACTGGCAGATATTACATTGAAAGTGATCCTGAATACAAGACAAGCACTAAGGGAAATACATCGTGGCCCAGAACAGTTCGAGAACAACGAGCTTTAGTTCAGAAGAACGGCTCTCTTGTTTTTACTAATATGACAGTACGCTCTGTTACGCCAAACGCAGATAAGCAGATTACGCAAATACACAAATTTTGTGTTTATGAGGCTTTTGATAAACTTGGATGGCTCTATGTTCCGTTTAAGCCAGAACAGCCTGGCCCGCACCCAACAATAAAGGAATCCATTTATATCCTTACAAAAAAGTTGGCGGCATCGCATAATGACAATGAGCAGGAGCTGTTCCGGGCAATGAAAAATATGCTTGAATATATGGATGAAAAGAGTTCGGACAAGCAATACTTCTTTGGTACAGATTATTTTGATCGTATTTGGGAACGAATGATCGACAAAGCGTTTGGCATTGAGGACAAGGCTTCGTATTTCCCAAGAACGAGATGGTTGTTGGATTACGGCGCAAACAAGGTAAAAACTCCGCTCTATCCAGATTCTATTATGATTTTTAGGGATAAGTATTATGTTTTGGATGCCAAGTGCTATCGATATGGATGGACTGGTGATGCTGACCATCTTCCGAACGGAGCCGATATTAACAAGCAGATTACCTACGGGGAGTATATAGAACGCACTCGAAGTGTTCCCAACGACAAACTTTTCAATGCGTTTGTAATGCCGTACAATATGGCAGATAACCTTTTTAGGCTGACCTCACCAATCGGCAATATAGGTGAAGCGATCGGTGATTGGCGGACAAATATGAAAAACTATGAAAGAATCCAAGGGATTGTCATTGATACCCGGTTTTTAATGTACAACTACATAGGGATGCCGGAACAGCAAAAGAAAGAGTTGGCCGAAAGCATTGAAAAAGTCCTGTCACGGGGAGCTGTTCCTGCACCAACAATATAAATAAAAACAAGACTCTACTCACAATTAAGCGGGTAGAGTCTCGTTTTTTTACTATAGATTACTTATTGAGACCGTCCCAAAGTTTGTGTAAACCTCCTGCGTGGTGTAGAATAGAAGCACCACACAGGAGGTATACCATATGTCCAGAAAGAATCGCACCCCGGAAGAAAATGCCCGCCGAGAAAAGATTCGTGAACTGCTGCAAATGGCAAACATCGGCAGCATGGACGACATCCAGAACCTGTTCAAGGAAACAATTGCCGAGTTCATGGAGAACGGCCTGGAGGCAGAGTTGGAGGACGAGCTGGGTTACAGCAAATACGACTACCGGAACAAAAACACGGATAACAGCCGAAACGGCCACAGCTCTAAAACGCTGCGCACCAGCTTCGGGGATGTGGATGTATCAGTACCTCGAGATCGCAAGGGAGAATTCGAGCCCCAGGTACTGAAAAAGAACCAGACCAGCATCAGCCAGGACATTGAGGAGAAAATCCTGTCCATGTACGCCAAGGGGATGACCACCGGCGACATCGAGGCCCACATCCGGGACATCTACGGCATTTCTGTCTCGGACAGTACGGTCAGCCGAATCACGGACAAGATTCTGCCCATCGCCAAAGAGTGGCAGCAGCGGCCTCTGGAGTCCATCTACGCGGTTGTGTTTTTGGATGCCATCCACTACCATGTCCGCAGTGAAGGGCAGATCGTAAAGAAAGCAGTATACATTGCCATTGGCGTCAATCTGGATGGCCGGAAAGATGTCCTGGGGATGTGGGTAGGAGAGAATGAGAGTGCCAAGTTCTGGACTACCGTTCTCAACAGCCTGAAAAACCGGGGTGTAGAGGACATTTTCATCGCCTGCACCGACAATTTGACGGGGTTTGACGCGGCCATCCATGCCACTTTTCCACAAACCGAGATCCAGAACTGCATCATCCACCAGCTGCGTTCTTCCAGCAAATATGTATCCTACAAGGACCTGAAGGCCCTTATGGCCGACCTAAAGGCGGTGTATGCCGCCGTAGATGAGCAGGCCGCCCTGAATGCACTGGACACCTTTGGGGAGCGCTGGGACAAGAAATATCCGAAAATCGCCCAGTCCTGGCGTGCCAACTGGGCCAATCTCAGCACCTATTTCAAGTATCCTCAGGAGGTACGCAGGCTGATCTACACCACCAATGCCATTGAGGGATTTAACCGCCAGCTGCGCAAGGTGACAAAGGCCAAGTCTGTCTTTCCCACGGATGACAGCCTGCTGAAAATGCTGTATCTGGCCATGATAGACATTACGAAAAAATGGACCGGACGACGGCAGGATTGGAGCCTGATCCACGCCCAACTGGCCATTTACTTTGCCGGGCGCATGCCGGAGTAACACCGCCGGGGCCGGACGTCAAGGGTAAAATGAACGGCTTCGCCTCCCTTGACATCCACCCCCCACCGGCGTTATGATGCAAACAAGGCGGCAGATGGACAAGCCTGCTGCCGCCGCATATAATCTTTGCTCTATTCCCACCCTAAATGGACTTTACACAGAATTTGGGATTGACCCTACTTATTGAAAATGTCCTTTACCAGCGGTTGCACCAGGCTGCGAATTTTCTTGATGTCATCCGACACCGTGCGCTGCTTGATGCCCAGCTCGTCCGCCATCTCCTGCTGGGTGGCTCCATCGTAGAGCAGACGGAAAATTTGGGCATACTTCGGTTTTATTTCGCCGAGCATGGTTATGAGATCTTCCAGAATCGTTTCGTAGATAACATCTTCCTCAAACGACCCTTCTGCGGCCGGCTCCGCTCCCTCATCCATCAGTACGGAGAGGGAGGCAGGCTTATTCCGCTCACGGCTGGTCTCTGAGAAGTGCTTGCATTCCTCGCAATGGTTACTCTCTGGGCAGCGGATCAGCTTGCCGTTTTTGCCCTTGACCATGCAGCGGCCATCCCGGTCCTCGCGCTTGATTTCTGCCCAAATCGGCGCCATATACGCCTTGTACTCTTCCTCGGTTGCGTCCACCATCACTACCCGGCACTTGCGGTTTCCGATGCGGCGCCAGGTGACATCCTCCTGCTTGATGCCAAAATCGCGGATGACCTCATCGGATACCACCATCGGGATCTGATACTGCTTGTCCTGTTTTTTACTCTGTTTGTCCATAATGTGGGCCCTCCTTCGACCCGAAAGTCGAAATGAGGACCCACTGCAAAATAGGCATAGCTGGCCATCTGAAAATGAATCCTCATTTCAGTCCTGGCCAACCATTCCAGTGGTCGGCTGTAGTGTTTAGTTGCCCCTCAAAATGTTCTGGAATCATCCTTGATCAGTGGATGAACACCTTGATGGCTACGAGGTTTTCCTCGTTGCCTATATATTACAGCAAAAGAAATAATAATGTAATTTCCATAAAAACCGATGTGACCTGACACATAGAAGTAAAGGCTAAATTCTTGTTTTACCATTATTTTTGTGTTATAATTTGAAGGGAAGCGACAATAACGATGCTCTATAGCAGCATGGAGTAATGGGTCGCGTAATGTTATAGATGATTTTGGAGAGACAGTTTGGAAGGAGTGTGATAAGAAATGGCTAAAAAAATTTCTGAACTTTTTATGAATAGCCTGTTTGAATATGACAGCTATACATGTAAATTTGAGAAAGATATTGAAAATGTGGCTCCCGACCAACCGCCGAGAACCACATTAAAGCTGATTGCGCAGCATAACCAACCTATCCATTTTTCATATGCACCACAAAAGGGGTTAAATCTTTCCGGCACTGCAGGCGGAATTCTTTCAGAAAACATCCTTGGAAAGCTCTTAGCTATCCCAGACGGTGATATTGATGCTCATATTGCGTTTTTTACGGATTACGGGTTTTTGTATCCAGTGAGCGAAACTGAATATGAAGCAGTAGAAGCCGATGCCCTAATGGAATTTGTGAACCGGATAAAAGCCACGGTTACGCTAGTGAACTCTATTGCAGCAAAGAAAAACTACACAAATATTCTGATTGGCACCGCATATCTCTTATATGCGGAGCCAATTACCATGCATTTATCTACGGGCGAGTACAGTACCTGTGTTCACGAATTTACGAATCTCGTTCATAACTACTCACAGTTTCCTGATATGCAAAGAAATCAGGAGGTGTTTGATACAAATAAATTTTCTGTGGAGGATACGCTGTTTCCACCTTCTTATCAGGTTGATATCGGGTATTTCAACCAAGTTAGGAGTTCGACAGGGGCAGGAGAATTGCAATGGTTTAAGAATCTGTTTGCAATGTACACGGGTTTGCCCGACGTAAGTAAGGAATTGCGTACAATCATTGATTTCTTTTTCCATTACCAAAAAGAGGTGGGAGTCTTTAGCACTATTGAGTACAAGAAAATCCGCTACTTGAACGGAAAACAGCCAGACAATTTTTCTGATGAGATGAAAACGGCGTTATTAAAGATTGCCAACATTGTTTTAAGCGAGGAAATCAACTACAATATAGCAGGCATTCATCCACGCTATTCCTCGTTTGATTTGAAGCCCACATGGAAACTGGACAATCTTATTCAAGCATTATATTTTTCCATTTTTTATATGAAACCTGGTGTGGAGATCTACAAGAGATGCAAAAATCCAACCTGCAAAAGGGATGTGTATTTTCTTGTGAATGCCACGGCTACAAATAAAGAATATTGTTGTCCGAAGTGTGCGAATGCGGCAGCGCAAAGACGCTCAAGGGAACGAAAACTGTCTCAGAAATAAAAGTGGGCGGTGCTTATCATCACGATAGGCACCGCCTTTTTCAGTCTTTCTTGTAAAACATGGTTTCATAGCCGTCTGCCCGGAGATTCAGCCCCTCTATCCACGGCGGCGTCCTTCCCATCTGATCGCATACGGCGTCCAGGGAGACATCCATGCCGCACTCAACGATCAGCTCATCGTGGACATGGCCGACGATAAAACAGTGGGACAGCGTCCGCATGGCATACATGAGGATGTCTCTTGAAATCGCCTGAACGACATTCTCCGTGAATTTCGGGCCGTAGGATTCGATGCGCTCCCACTTCTTTGTGCTGCCGACGCCCTCATAGGTGACGGATTCACCACCGAACTTATTTGTCCCCATCTTCGGCTTCACATAGCAGAGCTGGCGGCCGGAAGGCAGAATGATGAACAGCATCCCGCTGCGGTAACGGAACCGGATGCCGTGCGTCTCTGTGTCAAGCCGCTGGCGGACGGTGGTTTTTACCGCATTGTCCACATCCCACCAAAGCTGCACGATGTTCGGATTGGAGGTGCGCCACGCATCCACAAGGGGCTGGAGTTCCTCCTCGGCAAGACCCATCTCCAAAGCGCCCATCGACTTGAGGGCGCCTACCGATCCGCCGTATCCCAGGGCCAGTTCGGCAATCTTGCCTTTTTGCCGAAGATGGGCGTTCTGCCCGTGTTTTTCCACCGGTACATGGAACATGGCGGAGGCACTGGCACAGTAGATGTCGCCGTTTTCCGCAAAGACCTTCAGCCGCCAGGACTCGCCGGCCAAAAATGAAAGCACACGGGCTTCGATGGCGGAGAAGTCAGAAACAATGAATTTGTACCCGTCCCTCGGCACAAACGCTGTGCGGATGAGTTCAGACAGGACTTCCGGCACGGAGTCATACAGTGCCGAGAGCAGGGCGTAATCGCCGGCACGGACAAGTCTTCTCGCGTCTTCCAGATGTGTCATGTGGTTCTGCGGCAGGTTCTGCAATTGAATCAGTCTGCCCGCCCAGCGGCCGCTTCTGTTCGCACCATAAAACTGAAACATCCCTCTTGCCCTGCCATCCGCGCATACGGCGTTCTGCATGGCCTGGTACTTCTTCACGGAGGACTTGGCAAGCTGCCGGCGCAGCTCCAGCACCTCGGCAAGCTCCGGCGGTGCGGTTTTCAGAAGTTCCTTCACAGCTTTCTTATCCAGGCAGTCCACCTCAAGACCGTGCTTTGTGAGCCACTCCTTCATCTGCTGGACGGAGTTCGGGTTTTCCAGGGCGGTAAGCTGCCGCATCTTTGCGGAAAGTTCCTCCCTGGAACGCTCATCGATGGCGATGGCCTGTTCTACCAGCACCATGTCAAGCTGTATGCCCCGGTCGTTGATCTCCTGGTCGAGATGGTATTCCTCCCATAGGAACTCCGGCACGGGGAACTTCGACAGCTTCTGCTGGATCGCCATCTCGGTTTCCACATCCCGCTTGTTATACGCGATGAAGGTTGACCACTTCACCGGGTCATGCTCCGGAAGATTACGCATCCTGCCGCCGTTGGCCTTGGTAGGCTTGCAGGGGACGCAGAAATAGCGGATGAGCGCCTTGCCCTCAGCCATCTTCTGGTTTTCCAGCTTGAGGACTTTGCCGATACCCTCCAGAGAGAGGGGCAGCCCCATGTACGCGCCCCATACCAGGGAGCAGCGCCAGGAGGATGGGTCAAGGTAATTCCGGACGGTGTCCTCCTCTATGCTGTAGGAAGAAAAATACTGCGGATAGTTCCGGCGCAGCCAGACGGAAAGGCAGACCCGCTCGAAGGACGCATTGTATGCCCACTTGATGACGGAATCGTCCGAGAGCGCCCGGATGATCTCCTCCGGCACGGTGTCGCCGGACGCCAGGTCATATACGGTAACCTCGCCGCCGTCCACGGACACGCCAAAGAGCAGGATTTCAAAATTAGGGGATGAAGCGTATTTATACACGCCGCATTTTTTCAGATCGACATCGGAAAAGGTTTCCAAGTCGATGGATAGGGTGTGGATTGCCATAGTGCTGTTACCTCCATAAGAAACAGGCGGCAGGAGTGCTGTGCCTGCCGCCCGGTGCGCATTGCTTATTCCTCCGGCTGTTTTGCCGTCTGGCGCTTCTTCTCCCTGTGTTTCTTGAACTTTGTCCAGCACCAGTGCAGGAAGTCGGTGATCCAGTACGCGATGC
>ENA-ORUO01001297-ORUO01001297.1-human-gut-metagenome-genome-assembly--contig:-NODE-1297-length-25149-cov-12.830517_pt1 | contig 25149 bp, 20 predicted proteins | sample MGYA00242082_ERZ509215 | MGnify/ENA primary metagenome ERZ509215 (study PRJEB26280, sample SAMEA2338829) | human gut metagenome | biome: human gut; feature: human-associated habitat; material: faeces... | reverse complement strand
CCGCGCCCCACTCAAAGGGGCGGCAGTTGACCGGCGTGGGGAAGGTGTTGTCCACCATCAGCGGCACGCCGTGGGCGTGGGCGGCCTTGGCAAACTTTTCAATGTCCAGCACGGTCAGGGCGGGGTTTGCGATGGTCTCGCCGAACACCACCTTGGTATTGGGTCGAAAGGCGGCATTCAGCTCCTCCTCGGTGCACAGGGGGTCTACGAAGGTGGCGGTGATACCCATTTTAGCCATGGTGACCGAGATGAGGTTGAAGGTGCCGCCGTAGATGGTGCTGGAGGCCACGATGTGGTCCCCTGCCTCGCAGATATTGAACAGGGCAAAGAAGTTTGCGGCCTGTCCGCTGGAGGTAAGCATAGCGGCGGTGCCGCCTTCCAGCTCGCAGATCTTTTTGGCTACCATGTCGCAGGTGGGGTTCTGCAGGCGGGAATAGAAATAGCCGTCTGCCTCCAGATCAAACAGCTTGCCCATGTCCTCGCTGGTGGCGTACTTGAAGGTGGTGGACTGAATGATGGGGATCTGACGGGGCTCGCCATTGCCGGGGGTGTAGCCGCCCTGCACGCAGATGGTATCACGGTTCATACAACATACTCCTTTGCTGGTTTTTTGGTCGGGAAGGACGATTCCCCGCAGGAGGGGCTGCCTCCGGCGGGGAATCGAAAATTCAAAGTTTCTTATTTCCGCAGGCGCTTATCGCTCTTGGTGGCCCACAGGGTGCCCACAGACTGGAACGCCTGCACCATCAGCACCAGCAGCACCACGCAGACGATCATGATATCGGTCTGGTAGCGGTAGTAGCCGTAGGACAGGGCGATCTTGCCCAGACCGCCGCCGCCGATGACGCCGGACATGGCGGAGTAGCCCAGAATGGTGGTCAGTGCGGTGGTCATGCTGGAGATCAACCCGGGCAGGCACTCCGGGATCATGACCTTGGTGATGATCTGAAACGGGGTAGCGCCCATGCTCTGGGCAGCTTCCACCACACCCTCATCCAGCTCCCGCAGGCTGGTCTCCACCAGACGTGCCACGAAGGGGAAGGCGGCGACCACCAGCGGAACAATGGTGGCCTTGGTGCCCACCGTAGTGCCCACGATGGCGCGGGTAAGCGGGAACACGCAGATCATCAGAATGAGGAAGGGCACACTGCGCAGGATGTTGATGACGATGTTGATCAGATGCATCAGCCAGCCGGGCAGGGGCAGAATGCCATCCTTGTCACCGGCTACCAGCAGCACGCCCAGCGGCAGGCCCAACACCAGCGCAAAGGCGGTGGAGAGCACCGTTACATAAAAGGTCTCCCAGATGGCAAAGCCGTAAGCTGCGATATTCATATACCGGTCACCTCCTCTACCGTTACGCCGGACTGGCTGCGCATATACTCCACAGCCTGCTGTGCGACCGCAAGTTCTGCGGGCAGCTTGAGCAGCATGGAACCGTAGCACTGGCCGCTCAGATCGCGGGTATCGGCGCTGAGCACCGACACCAGAATGCCCTTTTCGGCGGCAAGGCTTGCCACCAGCGGCTTTGCAGTGGAGGAACCATTAAAGGTAACGCGCACCACATGGTCATCCGGCGCAAAGCAGGAAAGATCCCGCGCTGCGCTGCCGCCGTTGGGGGCTACCAGACGCTTGGCAGCCGCCGTTTTGGGGTTTGCAAAAATTTCCTGTACCGAGCCCTGTTCCACGACCACACCGCCGTCCAGAATGGCCACGCTGTCGCAGATTTCCTCCACCACGCTCATCTGGTGGGTAATGACCACCACGGTGATGCCCAGCTTGCGGTTGATATCCTTGATCAGAGTCAGGATGGAGTGGGTGGTGTTGGGGTCCAGCGCACTGGTAGCCTCGTCGCACAGCAGCACCTTGGGGTTGGTGGCCAGTGCGCGGGCAATGGCGATGCGCTGCTTCTGACCGCCGGACAGCTGTGCCGGGTAGGTGTTGGCCTTATCCGGCAGACCCACCATCTCCAGCAGTTCCATGGCGCGCTTTTCGGCCTCCGCCTTCTTTACGCCTGCCAGCTCCATGGGGAAGCAGACGTTCTTCAGGCAGGTGCGCTGCATAAGCAGGTTGAACTGCTGGAAGATCATGGTGATCTCCCGACGGCGCTTGCGCAGCGAGGCGGGAGACAAAGTCTCCATCGCCACGCCGTCGATCACCACGCTGCCGCCGGTGGGGCGCTCCAGCAGGTTGATGCAGCGCACCAGCGTGGATTTGCCCGCACCGGACATGCCGATGATGCCGTAGATTGCGCCATCGGGAATGGTGAGGTTGATGTTCTGCAGCGCTTTCACCGCGCCATCCTTCATCTGGAAGGTCTTGGAAAGATACTTGAGTTCGATCACAGAAATTGCTCCTTTAGCTTATCCCTCGATGGGTGCCAGGCTGTCCTGCTTGCCGCCGTAGATGCCCATGGGCTCTACGTGAATACCGGCAACGGTCACCAGATGGGTACCCTTTTCGGCGTTGAAGTTGTCCAGATACGGCTGATGCTGGAAGTAGTTGGTGTCTACCTGACCGTCCTCGACGACCTGGTTGGGGATCACATAGTCGTCGTACTCCTGAATATCCAGCGTGATGCCCTTGGCGGCAAGGATCTCCTTGCACACCTCCAGCACCTCGCAGTGGGGAGCGGGAGTAGCGGCACAGCTGACGGTCTGGCCGTTCAGAGCGTCATAATCCACAGTGGAATCATAGCCGTCGGTGGGGTTCTCCACAACGGACACCACGGAGCCCTTGTAGGTCTCGTCCATGAAGTCCTTCACCTTCTGGCTCTGCAGGGCAGCAGCCAGAGCCTTGATCTTAGGCTCCTCCTGATTGCCGTCCTTGCACACCAGAATGTTGACGTAAGCAGAAGAGCCGTCCTCCATGGCCAGTGCATCGGTCATGGGGTTCAGACCGGCAGAGATGGCGTAGTTGGAGTTGATGACGGCGTAGTCCTCGTCCTGCAGGACGTTGGGCACCTGAGCGGCCTCCACCTCGTCCACGGTGACGTTCAGGGGGTTCTCCTCGATGTCATTCTTGGTGGCGGTCAGGCCGGCATCTGCCTTCAGCTTGAAGAAGCCGTTCTTCTCCAGCAGGGTCAGGGCGCGGGCCTCGTTGGTGGTATCGTTGGGCACAGCCACCTTGATCTTATCCAGCTTAGCAGCGGCAGAGGATGCCACGCTGCCGGATGCAGCGGCGGAAGAAGCAGTGGAAGAAGAACCACCGCAGGCAGTCAGGGCAGCGGCTGCGGCTGCCACACCGGTAACTTTCAGAAAATCGCGACGAGTAATCATAGTTTTGTTCCCTCTCTATTGTTCTCTATTATGTACTGCGGCCCGCACGGCACCTTTCCGCGCACGGCCTTGAACGGACGCATGAAAAAATGCCCCCGTCCTTACAAGCCTTAAGCTCTGCAAGGACGGAGGCATGAACATACTTCCGTGGTACCACCTTGGTTCACTGCATCCTTACGGATACAGCCTCGATGCTGCGGCAGCGTGTGCTGCTTACAGCCGGACGCTGTAACGGGCGCATCCCGTTGCGGGCTTAGCACTCCTGCGCCTCGTCCGCACGGCTCCGAGACCATTTTCAGCTTCCTGTTTCCTGCCCTTTTTCACCGCCCGGGCTCTCTGGTAAGGATCAATGCGAAGGCCTACTCTTCTCTTCACAGCCATTTTTGTGATATTGACACTATAATAAACCCATCGGCGGCATTTGTCAACACCTTCAACGAAGTTTTTGGGTAGGGATATGGCTTCCGGTCTGCTGCCGCATCCGTTTTGCTTGACAATGCGCACAAAAAGGGTTATACTATAATTACAAAAGGCACTGCGACAAGCGGTTGACCCTTTAGGTTTTTAGTTTAACTTTTATCCAAAGAAAAACCGTCACCTGTGGGGGGTGGCGGTTTTTACTTTCTTACCTTGATCGTAAACGTAAATCCAAACAAGTGGAATGTCAAAGTAATAGGCATGTTCTCACCTCCTTCCGGAAGTGAGAGCCAACCGCCTGCCGTATGTGCAGTACCTTTCGATCGCTTTTCAGCGACAGGACAATTATAACATATTCCGACCCTTTTCGCAAGAAAGCTCTGGTGTTTCCAGAGCTTTTTATTATACGCCCTTGTATGCGGCTGGTGCACATGATAAAATAGGGTATCATCTTTTGCAAGGAGAGCAGGCAATGAACAGCAGAGACCATTTTCCCGATGAAGAGCTGCGCCGCCGCATCATGGATTTTATCATGGCCGCAGGGCAGACCCTGCTGGAAAATGGTGCGGAGGTGTTCCGGGTGGAGCAGACCATGGAGATCATGGCGCGCAGCTTCCATCTGCGGGAGTTCCACGTTTATGTGCTGACCAACGGCATTTTTGCCAGTGCCGGCACTGCCGAGATCAGCGAGGTGCGCAACGTACCGGTGCGCACCACCCATCTGGGGCGGGTGGCGGCGGTGAACGAGCTTTCCCGCCAGATCGCCCAGACCGGGATGACCTTGGACGAAGCCGAGAGCCGTCTGGTGCTGGCGCGGCAGCTTCCCTTCCCCAAAGATCATGTGCAGCTGCTTTCCGGGCTGTGCGGGGCGTTCTGTTTTGCCATGATGTTCGGCGGCAACCTGCGCAGTGCGCTGGCAGCTGCCGGGGCGGGGCTGGTGGCCAGCTGGTATCTGCTGTGGTGCGGGCGGCATGAGGTGCCCGGCGGCTTCCAGAAGATCAGCACCGCCGCGCTGATCACGCTGGTATGCATTCTGCTGTGCAATCTGCTGCACACCTCTGCCAGCCACGCCATCATCGGTACGCTGATGATCCTGACCCCGGGCATCGCCTTTACCATGGGCATCCGGGACTTTGTGCAGGGCGACTACCTTTCCGGCACCATCCGCATGATCGACGCTTTGCTCATTGCCGCCAGCATTGCCATAGGCACCGGCCTTGTACTGCGGCTGTACACGGTACTTACGGGGGTGGTCGTGGTATGATGTCCCTTACAGCTGTACAGATCAGCGAGCTGACCGCGCAGTTTTTTCTGGCCGCGGCGGGCACGCTGAGTTTTGCCATTCTGTTTGCATGCCCCAGGCGCTGTCTGCCCTACTGCGCGCTGGTAGGCGCTGTGGGCTGGCTGTGGTACGAGTTGCTGACCCTGCTGGGCGCAGACGCCGCCACGGCCTCCCTGCTGGCGGTCATTCCGCTGACCATCCTTACCCGCGTGTTTGCCATTACCCAAAAAACGCCGGTCACGGTGTTTTTGCTGACCGGCATTTTCCCGCTTGTGCCGGGCGCGGGCATCTACTACACCGCCTACTATTTCATCCAGAACGAAAACGCCCTTGCCCTTGCCAAGGGCATCAGCACCTTTAAAATTGCGGTGGCGCTGGCTATCGGCATCAGTCTGGTGCTGTGCGTACCGCTGCCGAAGAGAAAGTAAGACGGCGTTTTACCCCCTCAGTCACGCCTGACGGCGTGCCAGCTCCCCCAAGGGGACGCCTTTAGGCTATGCCGGAAACTTTACCGCCGCTGCGAAAGCCGTCCCCTTGAGGGCTGACTTCCCCCGGCCGGGGGAAGATGTCGCGTAGCGACAAAAGGGGGAGTGTGGCAAAGCCGCAGGCTTTGACGGAAGGGGGTGCACGCTGCCGAAGAAGCGACGGAACTGACTATAAGCACAAAAAGGACGGCAGTCATACGACTACCGTCCTTTCTATCGTCACGCAACGAGTATTCTACAATCACACGTGCTGAATTGCAAACTGCATATAAGCGCTGATGGGATAATCCACATCTGCCTCATATGCACCCGGGACAAACTCATAGCCCTCAGGCAGCTTGATCTGACCAATGCGAATAGTAGTTGCATCCTTGGCAACAGTGGCCTTAACGATCTTCTGAGGGTCTTCGCCCAGAGTCGGGTTCGTCACATGCAACTTGACTTCAACTTCCTTGCTAGCGTAGGTCACATCAGTCACAAAGACGATGATGTGCTCGCCCTTAGAGGCATCCTTGCGAATCTCGACGACTGCCTTTTCGTTCTCCAGATGGTAACCTTCGGGCAACAGCTTCTTATCGATGTCAGCAACCTTCACAGAGTCCTCGGTCTTCAGAACATCAATCTTGGCAGTCTCACCCACAACCACGGTCTCGCCATTGCCTTTGTCTGCCATAAAGATGACCATCACAGGACGAGTGGTCACTTCAGGAATCACAGGAACATCCTCCTTGGAGCAGCCAGCCAGCACGCCAGCAGCAGCAACAGCCAGAGTAGCGACACCTGCGCCCTTCAGGAACTGACGACGAGAGATATTAGACATAATAATCAACCTCACAATCTTTCTTTCAAGCACGCCTTACACTGCATGTAACGCGTTTACACCTATATAATACCTTTACCTACCCCCCATTGTCAAGTATTTCATGGAAACATTCACCAAAAAAATACAAGGATACAAGAATAAGTGTCACTATCCTTTACAATACAGCCGCCGTATCCGCAAAAAACCACGCCGCAGCCATTGCTGTGCGCCGGTGCATCTGTTATACTTTATATAGTTTTTTTCCGTTTTGTATTTTACCGGATAAAGGAGCGATTTATAATGTCTGTTATGGAACTTCTGACTACCCGCCGCACCTACCGCCGGTTTGCACAAAAGGCCGTGCCGCAGGATGTGGTGGATGATATCGTACAGGCCGTGCGGCTGTCCTCCTGCGGGGCAAACCGGCAGGCGGTGCGTCTGGTGCTGGTGCAAAGCCCGGAGATGGTGGCCAAGGTACAGCCGCTGGTCAAATGGGCTGGCTATCTGCCGCCGGAACAGGGCACGCCCAAGGCGGACGAGCTGCCCACCTTTTATGCAGCTGTGGTGCAGGATACCGCCATTCCCGGCGACCTTGCCACCGACACCGGCATCGCACTGGCCAACATGACCCTTGCCGCATGGGACAAGGGCGTAGGCAGTTGCATCATGGGCGCGATCAACAAGCCCGCCCTGACCGCGCTGCTTGGCATCGAGGAGCCGCAGAAGCTGGCCTTTATGGTGGCTTTTGGCTACCCCACCCACAAAGCCCGCATCGTCCCCATGACCGAGCAGACCGGTGTAAAGTACTATCTGGACGAAAACCGCGACTACTGCGTTCCTAAGCGCAGCGCGGAGGAGATCGCAAGAAGCCTGTAAATAACGGTTTATACTGCATATATTCATACGTTTTCTCCGTTATTGCATAAATGTTTGCAAAATCGTTTCAATTTCACGGATTATTATGCACAAGTATTGACTTTTTGTTTTGTACAAACTATACTAAGTGCGTTCCCCGAAAGCGCGATGAATCGCATCCCATCGGGGCAAGGCAAACTATATTGCATAGATTGAGGAGTGTTTGAATATGAAAAAGATCTCTCGCCGCAGCTTCATGGCTGCCGCTGCTGTTTCCGTTGCTGCTCTGGCTCTGACCGCCTGCGGTGGTTCCGCAAGCTCTGCTGCTTCCTCTGTGGCAAGCTCTGCCGCTTCCTCCGAGGCTGTTTCTTCCGCCGCTGCCGCTGAGCTGACCACCGTGGAGGCTGGTAAGCTGACCATGGCCACCAACGCCACCTTCCCTCCGTACGAGATGACCACCGACTCCGGTGAGATCGAGGGCATCGATGTGGACACCGCCAAGGCCATTGCTGAAAAGCTGGGTCTGGAGCTGCAGATCGATGACATGGAGTTTGATGCCGCACTGCTCAGCGTGCAGCAGGGCAAGGCCGACATCGTGATGGCTGGCGTTACCGTGACCGACGAGCGCAAGGCTGTGATGGACTTCTCCGACAGCTACGCTACCGGCATCCAGTCCATCATCGTGCCCGAAGGCTCCGACATTGCTTCCCCGGATGATCTGGCCGGCAAGAAGATCGGCACCCAGCGCGGCACCACCGGCTACATCTACTGCTCCGATGACTTCGGCGAGGACTCTGTTGTGGCCTACGACAGCGGCCTGACCGCTGTGCAGGCACTGAACAACGGTCAGGTGGATGCAGTGGTCATCGACAACGCTCCCGCTACGGAGTACGTTGCCGCCAACCCCGGCCTGAAGGTGCTGGACACCAGCTACGCCGAGGAGGATTACGCCATCGGCATGGCAAAGGGTTCTGCACTGGAGGACGCTGTCAACAAGGCTCTGGAGGAGCTGAAGGCTGACGGCACCCTGCAGGCCATCGTGGACAAGTACATCAACGCAAACTAAGCTGCGTGCCCTGTACCATTTCCGTACCCAAGGAGGCGCCCCGCTCCGGGGCACCTCTTTTTTTAGAAAAAAGTGGTTACAATTTATTGACAAACAGAAAGCGAGGATGTGAATGGCTGCGCAATACGAACTGCTCAAAGAGCTGCTCAACAGCGGCACAAAGCTAAGCTTTGAACAGGATTTCTTTTTCAAGTTTTATCAGGCCTTTCTGCTGAAGGACCGCTGGATGCAGTACATCAGCGGTGTGGGCACCACCCTGCTGGTCACCGCACTGGCGCTGGCGCTGGGCGTGGTGCTGGGCAGCGTGGTGGCGCTGGTGCGCGTGACCCACGACCAGCAGCGCCCCGGCCACAAAAACGCGGTGCTGGGCTTTTTTAACGCGGTGTGTCAGGTGTACACCACCATCATCCGCGGCACGCCCATGATGGTGCAGCTGCTGATCATGAGTATGGTCATTTTTGCCAACAGCCGCAACTTTACCATGGTAGGTGCGCTGACCTTAGGCATCAACTCTGGCGCGTATGTATCCGAGATCATCCGCGGCGGCCTGATGGCTGTGGACCCCGGCCAGATGGAAGCCGGACGCAGCCTTGGCCTGAACTACATGACCACCATGGTGGTCATCATCATCCCGCAGGCCATCCGTGCGGTGCTGCCTGCACTGGGCAACGAGTTCATCATTCTGCTCAAGGATACTTCCCTGATCACCACCATCGGCGGCAAGGAGCTGCTGTATGCTGCACAGGGCATTATGAACCGTACCTACGACGCCATGTTCCCCCTGCTGGGCGTTGCATTGATCTACCTGATCCTTGTTATGCTGTTTACATGGCTGCTGAGCAAGTTTGAGAGGAGGCTGGCACAAAGTGACCGATAAGATTTTGGAAGTACGCGGCCTGACCAAGACCTATGGCGGCGTAAAGAAGCGCGGCGCAAAAAAGGCCGACCCCACGCTGGACGTGCTGAAGGGCATCGACCTTGACATCTACCGCGGCGATGTGGTTTGCCTGATCGGCCCTTCCGGCTGCGGCAAGTCCACCTTTCTGCGCTGCCTGAACCGGCTGGAGACCCCCTCCTCCGGCTCTATCAAGTTTGAAGGCGTGGAGGTGGACGAAGCGCACATCGACCCCGTGCGCCAGAAGATGGGCATGGTGTTCCAGCACTTCAACCTGTTCCCCCACCTGACCGTGAAAAAGAACCTTGAGCTGGCACCCAGCCTGCTGAAGCTAAAGGACAAAGAGGCCATCTCTGCCCGTGCAGACGAGCTGCTGGCCCGCGTAGGTCTGGCCGACAAGGCCAACGTCTACCCCAAGAGCCTGTCCGGTGGTCAGCAGCAGCGCATAGCCATCGCCCGCGCGCTGGCTATGGACCCGGACGTGATCCTGTTCGACGAGCCCACCAGCGCCCTTGACCCCGAGATGGTGGGCGAGGTGCTGGAGCTGATGAAGGAGCTGGCACACACCGGCATCACCATGCTGGTGGTCACCCATGAGATGGGCTTTGCCCGCGAGGTGTCCAACCGGGTCATCTTCATCGACGATGGCAAGATTCAGGAGGACGAGCCGCCGCAGGAGCTGTTCACCAACCCCAAGCACCCCCGCCTGAAAGCCTTCCTCTCCAAGATGCTGTAATAATATATAAAATTCAAGCCCGGAAGGTCGGTAGACCTTTCGGGCTTGTTTCATTAAAAATAGTGCTGCGGCTTAAAGCTCTGCCAGAATGGCGTTGCCCATGGCGGTGCAGCCAAGGCAGGTGCAGCCATCGCTCATGTTGTCGGCTGTGCGCAGACCCTTGTCCAGCACACGGCTCACAGCGTTCTCAATGGCATCGGCTTCCTCTGCCATGCCAAAGGAGTACCGCAGCATCATGGCGGCGGACAGGATGCAGGCAGTGGGGTTTACGATGTCCTTGCCTGCAATATCCGGGGCCGAGCCGTGAATGGGCTCGTACAGGCCCCGGGTGCCGTCGCCAAGGCTGGAGGACGGGATCATACCGATGGAACCGGTGATCATAGAAGCCTCGTCCGACAGGATGTCGCCGAACATATTCTCGGTGACGATCACGTCAAACTGCGCAGGGTTCTTCACGATCTGCATAGCGCAGTTGTCCACGAACATCTCGCTGTACTCCACGTCCGGGTACTCGGCCTGCAGCCGGTGCATCACAGTGCGCCACAGGCGGCTGGTGTCCAGCACGTTGGCCTTGTCCACACAGCACAGCTTTTTGCGGCGCTTGCGGGCAGTCTCGAAGCCGATGCGGCCAATGCGCTCGATCTCGTGCTCCGCATAGGGCATGGTGTCCACGGCCTGCTTTTCGCCGTTTTCCAGCGTGTGGGTCTGGTGCTGGCCGAAGTACACGCCGCCGATCAGCTCCCGCACAATGATAAAGTCAATGCCCTGTGCCACGATCTCGGGCTTTAAGGGGCTGGCAGGCGCCAGCTGCGGCCAGATCTTGGCGGGGCGGTTGTTGGCGTACAGCCCCATGCCGGCGCGCAGCCGCAGCAGGCCCTTTTCTGGCCGCTGCTCCCCGGGCAGGCCCTCCCATTTGGGGCCGCCTACCGCGCCCAGCAGCACGCTGTCGGCGGCAAGACACTTGTCCAGCTCGTGCTGGGGCAGCGGGTCGCCGTACTTGTCAATGGCCTCGCCGCCCATGGCGGCAGCGGTGTAGTGGAAGGTATGGCCGTACTTTTCAGCCACCTTATCCAGCACCCGGAGGGTCTGCTTTACGATCTCCGGGCTGGAGCAATCGCCCCAGATGACAGCAATATTTTTTTCCATGAGGTACTCCTTCTATGCTCAAAACGCCCCTGATAGCCCCACTCTCTCAAAGCCTTACGCCCTCTTTGGAGGATGGACGATTTAAAATGCGCTCCGCGTTGCTCTGCGCATAATCAGCGGAATTTTTATTTATATTTCGTGTTTGTCGCGGCCTGCGGAGCTTGTCAGGGCGAAGGCCCTTCCATCTGCTAACGCAGACCGCTCTGCCGCTTAAAAGCCCCACTGGGGCTTTCATTGCTACGCAAACGCGGGTCGCTCCAAACACATTTTCACGGATGGGGATGGGGTTATTTCTGGATGGCCTTCATCAGGCCGCCGGCGGAGATGATGTTCTGGATAAAGGGCGGGAAGGGCTCGGCGTGGAACACCTTGCCGTTGGTCTCGTCGGTGATGACGCCGGTGTCAAAATCCACCCGAACGGTGTCCCCTGCCTCGATGGCGTCCACAGCCTCCGGGCATTCCATGATGGGCAGGCCGATGTTGATGCTGTTGCGGTAGAAGATACGGGCAAAGCTTTTGGCAATGACCACCGCAATGCCGGCGGTCTTGATGCACAGGGGTGCGTGCTCGCGGGAGGAGCCGCAGCCAAAGTTCCAGCCGCCCACCATGATATCGCCGGGCTGCACCCGGTTCACAAAGTCCTTGTCGATATCCTCCATGCAGTGGCTGGCAAGCTCCTTGGCGTCCTGCGTGTTCAGGTGGCGTGCCGGGATGATGACATCGGTATCCACGTTATCCGGGTATTTGAAAACAGAACCTCTTGCGTTCATGCTCATGCTCCTTTCGGGTCAGACCGTGCGCGGGTCGGTGATGTAGCCGGTCAGGGCGCTGGCGGCGGCGGTGGCAGGAGAAGCTAGATAGACCTCACTGTCCACATGACCCATGCGTCCCACAAAGTTGCGGTTGGTGGTGGAAACGCAGCGCTCGCCCGCTGCCAGAATGCCCATGTAGCCGCCCAGACAGGGGCCGCAGGTGGGGGTGGATACGATGCAGCCCGCATCGATAAAGGCGGTAGTCCAGCCCCGCAGGATGCACTCCTTATAAACAGCCATGGTGGCGGGGATGATGATGCCGCGCACGCCCTTGGCGATGTGCTTGCCCTTGAGGATGTTGTAGGCGGCTTCCATGTCCTCCAGACGGCCGTTGGTGCAGCTGCCGATGACCACCTGATCGATCTTGATGTCCTTGCCCTCGCTGGCAACATGGATATTCTCGGGCAGGTGGGGGTAGCTGACGGTGGGCTCCAGTGCGCTGAGGTCGATCTCGATGGTCTTTTCGTACACGGCATCGGGGTCTGCCTCGTAGAACACTGGCGGGCGCTGGCTGCGGCCTGCAAGATAAGCCTTGGTCACCTCGTCCACCGGGAAGATGCCGTTCTTGGCACCGGCCTCAATGGCCATATTGCAGATGCACAGGCGGTCGTCCATGGTAAGGCCTGCCACGCCCGGGCCGGTGAACTCCATAGACTTATACAGTGCGCCGTCCACACCGATCATGCCGATGATATGCAAAATCAGATCCTTGCCGGACACCCGGGGGTTAAACTTGCCGGTAAGCACGAACTTGATGGCAGAGGGCACCTTGAACCATGCCATGCCGGTGGCCATGCCTGCGGCCATATCGGTAGAGCCTACACCGGTGGAGAAGGCACCCAGCGCACCGTAGGTACAGGTGTGGCTGTCCGCGCCGATCACGCAGTCTCCGGCGGTGACGATGCCTTTTTCCGGCAGCAGCGCGTGCTCAATGCCCATCTGGCCTACATCGTAGAAGTTGAGGATATCGTACTTATTGGCGAACTCCCGGCACTGCTTGGACTGGGTAGCACTCTTGATATCCTTATTGGGTACAAAGTGATCCAGCACGATAGCGATATGTTCTTTATCGAACACGCGGTCGAAACCGGCGCGCTCAAACTCGTTGATGGCCACCGGGGTGGTGATATCGTTGCCCAGCACGATGTCCAACTTTGCGTTGATGAGCTGGCCTGCCTTGACCTCCGGCAGTCCGGCGTGTGCGGCAAGGATCTTCTGCGTCAGGGTCATTCCCATGGTAGTTTTCTCCTTTTTACTTATAACCCTCTCAGTCAATGCCTTACGGCATTGCCAGCTCCCCCGAAAGGGGGAGCTTTTTGCATGAGCGGGCAAGTTTTCCTTCTGATTCAAAGCTCCCCCTTCGGGGGAGCTGGCGCAAAGCGCCTGAGAGGGTTCGTTCTTTACTTGTTGTTGATTGCGCTGACAAGGGCGCGGATACCGGCCACGATGATATCGGTGTCGGTACCGGCACCCCATGTGACCGTGTTGTCTCCCCAGACAAGCCCCACATAGGAGGCTGCGCGGGAGGTAGAGCCCTCGTCCAAGCTGTGCTCAGAGTAGTTTTCCAGATGGAAGTCCATGCCGGTGGCGCTCTGGATAGCGTTGGCTACGGCATCCAAACGGCCGTTGCCCACCGAGGTGACCACCTTGCGCTGGCCGTTCAGCTCCAGCGTGACTGTGGCGGTAATGCCGTTTACCTGCGCAAAGTGGGCTTCCACCACATTCAGCGGCTTTGCACGGTTGAGGTAGGTATCCTCGAAGATGTGCAGCACCTCGGCGGCGCTCAGCTCCTTGTGGCTGTGGTCGGACACGCTCTTGACCTTGTAGCCCAGCGCCTCCCGCATCTTGGGGGGCAGATTGTAGCCGTAGTTCTGTTCCAGCACAAAACCGATGCCGCCCTTGCCGCTTTGGCTGTTGATGCGGATGACATCGGCGTCGTAGGTGCGGCCAATGTCGTGGGGGTCCACCGGGATGTAGGGACAGGTCCAGCGGTGTTCGCCGGTCTGCTTGCGGTACGCCATGCCCTTGGCAATGGCGTCCTGATGACTGCCGGAGAAGGCGGCAAACACCAGCTGCCCGGCGTAGGGGGTACGCTCGTAGATGTGCATCCGGGTCACCCGCTCGTAGGTGGCGCAGATGGCGGGCATATCCGAGAAGTCCAGCTTGGGGTCTACGCCGTGGCTGTACATATTCATGGCCAGCGTTACGGCGTCCACATTGCCGGTGCGCTCGCCGTTGCCAAACAGGCAGCACTCCACGCGCTGTGCGCCCGCCAGCACTGCCAGCTCTGCGCAGGCCACGCCGGTGCCGCGGTCGTTGTGGGGGTGGGTGGAGATGATCACGCTGTCGCGGTACTTCAGGTGCTTGTCGCAATACTCGATCTGGTTGGCGTACACATGGGGCATGCTCATCTCCACGGTCACCGGCAGGTTGATGATCATGGGGCGCTCCGGGGTGGGCTGCATGATATCCAGCACGGCGTTGCACACCTCTACGGCGTAGTCCACCTCGGTGCCGGTAAAGCTTTCGGGGCTGTACTCAAACAGGAAGTTGCCCTCGTACTCCTCGCTGAGCTGCTTGACCAGCTTTGCGCCGTCCACGGCGATCTGCTTGATTTCCTCCTTGGACTTGTGGAACACCTGCTCCCGCTGCGCCACAGAGGTGGAGTTGTAGAAGTGGATCACCGCCCGGGGTGCGCCCTTGACTGCCTCGAAGGTGCGGCGGATGATGTGGTCGCGGCACTGGGTCAGCACCTGCACGGTGACATCGTCGGGGATCATGTTCTTCTCGATGAGGGTGCGGAGGAACTCGTACTCCGTCTCGCTGGCAGCCGGGAAGCCGACTTCGATCTCCTTGAAGCCAATTTTGACCAGCATCTGGAAGAATTCCAGCTTTTCCTCGAGGCTCATGGGGACGATAAGGGCCTGATTGCCGTCGCGCAGGTCCACGCTGCACCAGGTGGGAGCTTTCTCGATGTGGTCCTTCTTGACCCAGCTGTCATAACCGGCGGGGACCGGGTAATATCCCGGTGCGTACTTGGTAGCGTCCATCATTTTGTTTTCCTCCAGCTTCCTATTGACTTACGTTTTGCACTTCTGGGGAACAGCCTTGCCCTCTCAGGCGCTTCGCGCCAGCTCCCCCAAAGGGGGAGCCAAAAGCCTCTCCCTTTGGGAGAGGTGGCATTGCGAAGCAATGACGGAGAGGGCGAGGCCGTTTCCCACAAACGAAAAGGCTCCCGTCTCTCAAAGGACGAAATCCCCTGAGAGACGAGAGCCTGTAATTTCTGTTACAGGGCACCCGTGGTACCACTCTCTTTGCTGTGCCATAAGCACAGCCGCTCTGCACGATCGGCTTTTTAGGGCGAATCGCTGCCCCTATAACGGTGGGCTTCCGTCAGGACCTACTGTCTGCTTCAGTCCTGCCGCTCAGGGGCCAGTAACCGAGACCCTCTGCACCACCTTGCACCATCCGGCGGCTCTCTGTACGCAGAAGAAAATCGTTTTTTCCCCGTCAACGCATTTGCGCTTTGTTCAAAGTGGTTTCATTTTAGCAAAACCCGCCGCCCCTGTCAAGCAGTTTTGCTCACAATGAAAATGAAACGATTTCATGTAAATAGCAGCATAAATTTTCAAAATTTGCGGGTGGATTCTTTGCTTTGTTAAGAATCTGCGAAGTTTTTGCAAAGTTCGCCTCGAAACGCTGGTTTCTGAAATAGCGTCGTGGTATGCTGTTTGCAACGTAAGGAGGGATCCCCATGAAAGAAGTCAAGACCCCCAAAAAGCCATTGGCTATTTACTACGCCATTGTATTACTGGTACTGATGCTGCTCAACTTCGTGCTCGTGCCGTGGATGAGCGAACGGCAGGTAAAAGAAGTGGACTACGGCACCTTCATGTCCATGACCGAGGACAAAGACATCGGCCGGGTGGATGTGGAATCGAACCAGATCATCTTTACCGATAAAGACGAAAAGCAAATTTATAAGACTGGCCTGATGAACGACCCCGACCTGACCCAGCGCCTCTACGACGCAGGGGCCGAGTTTTCCAGCGAGATCATCGAGCAGGCTTCGCCGCTGATGAGCTTTCTGCTGAGCTTTGTGCTGCCCATCGTCCTCTTCGTCTGGCTGGGCAATTTCATGAACAAAAAGCTCATAGAAAAGGCCGGCGGCGCGAACTCAATGATGTTCGGCGGCGTGGGCAAGTCCAACGCCAAGGTCTACGTCCAGTCCACCCACGGCATCCGCTTTGCGGATGTGGCCGGCGAAGATGAGGCCAAAGAGAACTTACAGGAGATCGTCGATTATCTGCACGACCCCAAGAAATACGAAGAGATCGGTGCCTCGATGCCCAAGGGCATCCTGCTCGTCGGCCCTCCGGGTACCGGCAAGACCATGCTGGCAAAGGCTGTGGCGGGCGAATCCAACGTGCCGTTCTTCTCCATCTCCGGCTCGGAGTTCGTGGAGATGTTCGTGGGCATGGGCGCCTCCAAAGTCCGTGATTTGTTCAAGCAGGCTAAGGAAAAAGCCCCCTGCATCGTGTTCATCGACGAAATCGACGCCATCGGCCAGAAGCGCAACAGCGGCCAGCTGGGCGGCAACGACGAGCGTGAGCAGACCCTGAACCAGCTGCTCACCGAGATGGACGGCTTCGAGGGCAACAGCGGCGTCATCATCCTCGCGGCCACCAACCGTCCGGATTCCCTTGACCCGGCTCTGACCCGTCCCGGCCGCTTTGACCGCCGTGTTCCTGTGGAGCTGCCCGACCTCAAGGGCCGCGAAGAGATCCTGAAGGTCCACGCCAAGAAAGTCGCTCTTGCCCCCGGCATCGACTTCAACACCGTGGCCCGGATGGCCTCCGGTGCCTCCGGCGCAGAGCTGGCCAACATCGTCAACGAAGCCGCCTTGCGGGCCGTGCGCGCCGGCCGCAAGGCGGTCACGGAAGCAGACCTTGAGGAGAGCATCGAGGTGGTCATTGCCGGCTACCAGAAGAAGAACTCCATCCTCACCGACAAGGAAAAGTGCATCGTGGCCTATCATGAGATCGGCCACGCACTGGTGGCGGCGCTTCAGAATCACTCCGCACCCGTGCAGAAGATCACCATCATCCCCCGCACCTCGGGCGCGCTGGGCTACACCATGCAGGTCGAAGAGGGCAACCACTACCTGATGACCAAGGAAGAGCTGGAAAATAAGATCGCCACCCTCACCGGCGGACGTGCCGCCGAGGAAGTGGTGTTCGGCTCCATCACCACCGGCGCGTCCAACGACATCGAGCAGGCCACCAAGCTTGCCCGCGCCATGCTCACCCGTTACGGCATGAGCAAAGAGTTCGACATGGTGGCTCTGGAGACGGTGAACAACCAGTATCTGGGCGGCGACACCTCTCTGGCCTGCTCGGCGCAGACCCAGCGGGAGATCGACCAGCGGGTCGTGGAGCTGGTAAAGGCCCAGCACGAAAAGGCCATCAAGATCCTCACCGACAACCGTGCAAAGCTCGACGAGCTGGCGAAGTACCTTTATGAAAAGGAGACCATCACCGGCGACGAGTTCATGGCTATCCTTGAGGAAAAAGATTCCAGCAAAAATTAAAATAGGATCTCTGCAATAATCCAGCCGCCGTATCCGTATTCATTACAGATACGGCGGTTTTCTGATACGCCGTACCGCTGATAAAAGCATTTGGGATAAACCTCCCCGTCAGCGCACCAGCGCTGACGGAGAGGTTGACTCCCTACATCTACAGGAGGATACTACTATGAGACTGCTGAACAAGAACACTGCCCGCCGCGCTGCCGCTGCTGCCGCGCTGCTGACCATGACCGCCGCCATGAGCGTGGGTGCCTTTGCCGCCGACGCCGAGGACGCGACCGTTGCCGGTTATCTGCCCCCTCAGTCGTCCGAGGTCATGGTTCAGGGTGACATTGCTCTCCACTCTGACGTTCCGGTGGGGGAGGTAGACCCCAACTACGGCGGCTACGCTTCCCCGGTGGAGAACCCCATTCAGGGCAACGTGATGATGATCTCCGGCGAGACCCCCCTGCCCTCTGACACGCCGGTAGAGAAGAGCGAAGCCCGCTACACCGTCAAGGGCCTGCTGGGCAAGCAGGTGCTCTACACCGCCCGTCAGGAAGGCCGCGTGCTGACGCTGGACGCCCCCGATGACAACGCCACCTTCCGCACCACCATCCTCGACATGCAGACCCTGATGAATCAGGGCGTAAGCACACTGGTGCTCAAGACCGGCAAGACTTCCACCACCCTGAACCTGACTCTGCTGTGCCAGGGCCAGAAGCCCGGCACCCGGGTCACTCTGCGCCACCTCGGCAGCAGCGCTCACCTCACCGTGGGCTTCCGCGGCCGCCGTGACCTCATCGTTGGCCGATAAGCTTTTCCCTCTCTCCTCTTTGTTTTCCATCGATACTTTTCCCTCAGACGCAAAAGACCCCCGCTGCAAAGACAGCGGGGGTCTTCCTGTTTATCAAATGGTCCCGTCCGAGCCGTTCTCGCTCTGCTCCGATGCATAGAGCACCATCAGGTGGTTTGCGGATGCTTCCAGCTGGCTCTTGGCCTGACGGAGGTTCGCTTCTTCCGTCTCGTTCATCTTCTCGGGCTTATCCTTCCGCAGGCAGCGGCGGAGATTCGCCACATCGGCCTTGATGCGGTTCTTCTCCTCTTTGTCCAGCTCCTTCTTGCACTTGGAGAGGGCCTCGTCCACCTTGTAGGCCAGCACCTCGGCCTGATTGTGGAGGTCAAGCCGCTCTTTGCGGCGGCTGTCCTCGGCCTCGTAGGCGGCGGCGTCGGCCATGGCGCGCTGGATCTCATTCTCCGAGAGGTTGGTGCTTCCGGTGATGGTGATATTCTGCTCCCGGCCGGTGCCGAGGTCTTTGGCCGAGACTTTCACGACGCCGTTGACATCGATATCAAAGGTGACTTCGATCTGGGGCTTGGACGAGAAGCTGGCCCGGATGCCGTTCAGCTTGAACTTGCCGAGGCTCTTATTGTCGCGGGCGAAATGCCGCTCACCCTGCAGGACGTTGATCTCCACACTGGTCTGCATGGGGCGGGCCGTGGTGAATATCTGGCTCTTGCGGGTGGGGATCATGCTGTTGCGGGTGATGAGGGGGGTCGCCACGCCGCCCAGTGTCTCGATGGAGAGGGTCAGCGGGGTGACGTCCATCAGCACAAGGCCCTGCGCCGCTGCACCGGAAGCGCCAGCCAGCTTGCCGCCGCCCTGCAGCAGACCGCCCTGCACAGCGGCACCCATGGCCACGCATTCGTCGGGGTTGAGGCTGTGGCTGGGCTCACAGCCCAGCAGTTCCTTCACCTGACGCTCGACGGCAGGCATCCGGGTGCTGCCGCCCACGAGAAGGACTTTGCCCAGCTGCGAAGCCGAGATGCCGGCATCCCGCAGTGCGTTCTGCACCGGGGCCACCGTCCGTGCCAGCAGGTCGCCGGTCATCATCTCGAACTGGGGGCGGGAGATGGTCAGATCGAGGTGGTGGGGGCCGTCCTTGCCCACCGCGATGAAGGGCAGATTGAGCTGGGCCGAGAGGGCGCTGGAGAGCTCTTTCTTGGCCTTTTCGGCCTCTTCTTTCAGGCGTCCCATGGCGGCGGGGTCGCGGGAGAGGTCGATGCGGTCCGATTTCTTGAACTCTGCCACGGCGTATTCCACGATGCGCTGGTCGAAATCGTCGCCGCCGAGGCGGGTATCGCCGCCGGTGGCCAGCACCGTAAAGGTGCCGTCTTCGATCTCGATGATGGAGACGTCGAAGGTGCCGCCGCCGAGGTCGTAGACCAGGATCTTCTGGGGCGCTTCGTTGTCAAGGCCGTAGGCCACAGCGGCGGCGGTAGGCTCATTGATGATGCGCAGGACGTTCAGGCCCGCGATGCGGCCCGCATCCTGGGTGGCCTTGCGCTGGCTGTCGTCAAAGTAAGCGGGGACAGTGATGACAGCCTCTGTCACCGGCTCACCCAGATAGCTCTCGGCGTCGCGGCGTATCTTGGTCAGGATCATGGCGCTGATCTCCTGCGGAGTCAGGTCTTTGCCGTCGATGTGGACGCGGTAGTCGCTGCCCATATGCCGCTTGATGCTGGACACCGTCCGGCCGGAGTTGGTGGCAAGCTGGCGCTTTGCTGCGCCGCCCACCAGACGCTCGCCGTCTTTGGTGAACGCCACCACGCTGGGGGTGGTGCGCTCTCCCTCTGCGTTGGTGATGACGACGGGCTTGCCGCCCTCCACCACTGCCACGCAGCTGTTCGTGGTGCCAAGGTCAATACCGATCACTTTGCTCATTCTGGTCGTCCTCTCTGTTTTTGCGACGCGCATATTTTTCCTTCAATATCATATCGGTTCCGTATGACGATTTCTTAGAGCATTTGTAAAGATTTTGTGTTTCCGCTCATTCTCTCTCGAGCAGCTGGCGGATGACGGCCTCCGTCTCGTCCAGCCAGCTCTGGGCCGTCTCGTCGCCCTCTTTTTTGCGGACGAGGAAGCCCTGCTTCGCCTCAGCCAGCTGAGCCAGCGCCTTTTTGCGGGAGATGTACTGGGTCTCATACTGGGCCACCCGCAGGCAGACCTGCGGCATATAGGCGATGTCGGGGGTGGAGGCGCAGAGCTTCTGGGCCTTGCGGTAGGCCCGCAGAGCCGCACCGGCCCCTTTTCCCTGCACCATGGCATCGTCGCCCAGCGCCACCCATGCGGCCACATCGCCGGCGTCGGCGGCTTTTTTCCAGAACTTGCGGGCCTGTGCAGGGCTCTTGCGGCAGCCCCGGCCCTCGTAGAGCATCTCGCCCATCATGGCAAGGCCCTCGGCGCAGCCCTCTTCGGCAGAGAGCTGATAATAGTGCATCGCGTCGTCCCAGCGTTCCTCAGCCATGGCATGATTGCCGGCCCGCAGCTCCGCTTCGCCCGGCTCATCGGTGTCGTGGCTGGCGTGGAGCAGACCGTTCAAAAGCGAGCAGTCCAGCGTGGCAGAGCTGGTCCACGGGTCGATGACCACGCCGTCGATGCTGTCCGAGTCCAGCGCCATCTGCATGGCGGAAGCCAGAAGCCGTTCCGCCATGGGGCGGCTGGCTGTGCCTTTATCGGCCTCCGCCATCTTCACGGAAGTAAACACCGGCAGGTAGCACCGGCCCTTCTGGGTGCGCAGGGTCCAGGGCTGCAGGTCTTTTGCTTTCTCCGCCGGGACAGGATGCTCCGCCCACGGGGCCGCCCCGTCCGGCTGGTCGGACGCAGCTTCCAGCGGCACCAGGACCCTGGTGTCCAGCTCGAGGGCATAGTTGATGGCGTTCATCAGCGCCCAGAAGCTCTCCTCGTTCTGGCCCTTATAAAGCGCTGCCACAGCCCGCTCTATCGCCGGACAGCCCGTACCCAGCGGCCCGTATTCCGGCAGCTTTTTGCGGTCTGCCGCGCCCACCGGGCGCAGCCGCAGCCGTGCCGCACCATCTTTTGCCATTGCATCCACCATTCTTTCCGTTGAGATTCCCTTTCAGTATAGCAGGATTTTCCGGTTTTCTCAATCTCCGGAGCTGAAATCTGCATCCAGAGCCGGTTTTCTTTGGCAAAAAACATAGCATTCCTGTTGGGAGTGCGCTATAATAAGGAGCGTCTCAACTAAATGGATCAAAGAAAGGGAGTATCGAGCCTTGAACAAAATGCTTCGCTATCTCAGCGACTACAAGCGCGAGAGCGTGCTTGCACCGCTTTTCAAGATGCTGGAAGCTACGTTTGACCTGTTCGTGCCGCTTGTGATGGCCGACATCGTCAACGTGGGTATCGCGGCCCACGATTTCCACTACATCCTCGTGCGGTGCGGCATCCTGCTGCTTCTGGCCATCGTCGGCCTCACGTGCAGCCTGACCGCCCAGTACTTCTCGGCCAAAGCCGCCGTGGGTTATTCCACCGGTCTGCGTCATGCGCTGTTTGAGCACATCCAGACGCTGAGCTTTTCCGAGATGGACACCATGGGTACCAGCACCCTCATCACCCGGATGACCAGCGACGTCAATCAGGTGCAGAGCGGATTGAACCTCTTCCTCCGCCTGTTCCTGCGCAGCCCCTTCGTGGTGATTGGCGCCATGATCATGGCCTTTACGGTCAACTTCCGCGCCGCCCTCATCTTCGTGGTGGCGATCCCGCTGCTGAGCGTCGTGGTCTTCGGCGTCATGGTCATCACCCGGCCGCTTTATAAGTCGGTGCAGACCCGCCTCGACCGGGTCCTTGGCCTCACCCGCGAGAACCTGACCGGCGTGCGCGTCGTCCGCGCCTTCGACAAGGAAAAGAGCGAGGTGGACCGCTTCGAGGACGCCAATGAGCTGCTGACCAAAATGCAGCTCCACGTGGGCCACATCTCCGCCCTGATGAACCCGCTGACCTATGTCATCATCAACCTCGCCATCGTGGCGCTGCTGTATGTAGGCAGCATCGAGATCAACATCGGCGGCATGGCCTCCGGCGATGTCATCGCGCTGGTCAACTATATGAACCAGATCCTGGTCGAGCTGGTCAAGCTGGCCAACCTCATCGTTCAGGTGAGCAAGGCTCTGGCCTGTGCAGGCCGTGTGCAGGCGGTTCTGGACACCAAGCCCGGCATGGAGTTCCCGGCCCAGCTCACCGGCAATGTTCCGGCGGAAAAGGCCGGCGACGCCGTCCGTTTCGACCATGTGAGCCTGACCTACAAGGGCGCAGGCGCACCCAGCCTCTCCGACATCAATTTCACCGCCAAGCGCGGCCAGACCATCGGCGTCATCGGCGGCACCGGCAGCGGCAAATCCAGCCTCATTAGCCTCATCCCCCGCTTCTACGACGCCACTGAGGGCAGTGTGGAGATCATGGGCCGACCGGTCCGGCAGTACCCCCGCGCCGACCTGCGCGGCAAGGTGGCTGTGGTCATGCAGAAGGCCCAGCTCTTCGGCGGCACCATCCGCTCCAACCTGCTCTGGGGCAGCCAGAATGCCTCTGACGCTGACCTCTGGGCTGCGCTGGAAACGGCACAGGCTGCGGAGTTCGTGAAAGCCAAGCCCCTCGGCCTCGACGAGCCGGTGGAGCAGGGCGGACGCAACCTCTCCGGCGGTCAGAAACAGCGTCTGACCATCGCCCGCGCCCTCGTGGGCAAGCCGGACATCCTCATCCTCGACGACAGCGCCAGCGCACTGGACTACGCCACCGACGCGGCCCTGCGCAAGGCTCTGGCCGCTCTTCCGGGCGATCTGACCGTCTTCATCGTCAGCCAGCGCGCCGCCAGCCTGCAGCACGCCGACCAGATCATCGTGCTGGACGATGGCCATATGGTGGGCCTTGGCCGTCACGCCGAGCTGCTGGAAAGCTGCCCGGTCTACAGGGAAATTTATGAGAGCCAGTTCAAGAAAGGGGATGCGCAGAAATGAGTGCAAAAGCAAAAAGCAAGCTGACCCCTGAACAGCAGAAGGCCACCATGACCCGGGTGCTGCAGAAGATCAAGCCCTACGGCTTCTTCGTGGTGTGCAGCCTCATCGTGGCTGCTGTGAGCGTGGCGGCCCAGCTGTATATCCCCATCCTCTGCGGCAGCGCCATCGACCTGATGCTGGGCAAAGGTGCCGTGGACTCCGCGGGCGTGCTGCGCATCATCTACGAGATCATCGTGGTGGCGGTTGTCGCCGCCTTTGCGCAGTGGCTGCTGAGCGTCTGCAACAACCGCATCACCTTCGCCGTCAGCCGTGACCTGCGCAACGCCGCCATGCGGAAGATCCAGACCCTTCCCCTTTCGTACCTCGACAGCCATCCTTCCGGCGACATCGTGAGCCGGATGGTGGCCGACGTGGATACCTTCGCGGACGGCCTGCTGATGGGCTTCACCCAGCTGTTCTCGGGTGTGCTGACCATCCTCGGCACCCTGCTCTTCATGCTGCAGCAGAACATCCCCATCACGCTGGTGGTGGTCTGCATCACCCCCCTGAGCCTTGTGGTGGCCAGCTTCCTCGCAAAGCGCAGCTACAAGTATTTCCAGAGCCAGAGCACTGTGCGCGGCGAGCAGACTGCCCTTGTCAACGAGATGATAGAGGGGCAGAAGGTCGTGCAGGCCTTCGGCCACGAGGCCCAGAGCCTCGAGGCTTTTGACGAGGTGAACGGCCGACTGCAGAACGTGAGCCTGAAGGCCATCTTCTTTTCCAGCATGACCAACCCCGCCACCCGCTTCGTCAACAACATCGTCTACGCAGGCGTCGGCCTCGTGGGCGCGATCTATGCCGTAGCCGGAGGCATCACCATCGGCCAGCTGAGCATCTTCCTGAACTACGCCAACCAGTACACCAAGCCCTTCAACGAAATTTCCGGCGTCGTGACCGAGCTGCAGAACGCTCTGGCCTGCGCAGCCCGTGTGTTCGAGCTGCTGGACGCCGAAGACCAGACCCCCGAAGCGGAGAACGCCGCAAAGCTCGTGCCGGACGGCCACGTCCAGATCGAGGACGTCTCCTTCCGCTATCTGCCCGACCGCCCGCTCATCGAGGGCCTGTCTCTGGACGTCAAGCCCGGCCAGCGCATCGCCATCGTCGGCCCCACCGGCTGCGGCAAGACCACCCTCATCAACCTGCTCATGCGGTTCTATGATGTCAACGGCGGCTCCATCAAAGTCTCCGGCACCGACATCCGGGACGTGACCCGCGCCTCGCTGCGCGGCAGCTACGGCATGGTGCTGCAGGACACCTGGCTCCGGGCCGGCACCGTGCGGGAGAACATCGCCTATGGCAAGCCGGACGCCTCCCTCGACGAGGTGGTGGCTGCGGCCAAGGCCGCCCATGCCGACAGCTTCATCCGCCGCCTGCCCGAGGGCTACGACACCGTCATCGCCGAGGACGGCGGCAACATCAGCCAGGGCCAGAAGCAGCTGCTCTGCATCGCCCGCGTGATGCTCTGTCTGCCCCCGATGCTGATCCTGGACGAGGCCACCTCCTCCATCGACACCCGCACCGAGGTGCGTATCCAGGCAGCCTTTGCCCGGATGATGCAGGGCCGCACCAGCTTCATCGTGGCACACCGCCTTTCCACCATCCGGGAGGCCGACGTCATCCTCGTGATGAAGGACGGCCACATCGTGGAGCAGGGCGGCCACGATACCCTGCTGGCGCAGGGCGGCTTCTACGCCAAGCTCTACAACAGCCAATTCGAGGGCGTGGAGACTTAACGCTTCAACTGATAGCAATTCAACTTTTCAATGCAGCAGCGGTGGATTGCATATCGCAAAGATGCCGTTTGAATGCTGCACTAATTTCTTGACTTGCGATAAAATTTGCGATAAACGATTTTGGGAAGGAATATAATCGTGTCGAAAGATGAATATTTGATTACAGATCCACCCCTTAAAGCGCTGACTGTTTTTGCGATGCCGATGATCCTTGGCA
>ENA-ORUO01001269-ORUO01001269.1-human-gut-metagenome-genome-assembly--contig:-NODE-1269-length-25557-cov-3.283860_pt1 | contig 25557 bp, 20 predicted proteins | sample MGYA00242082_ERZ509215 | MGnify/ENA primary metagenome ERZ509215 (study PRJEB26280, sample SAMEA2338829) | human gut metagenome | biome: human gut; feature: human-associated habitat; material: faeces... | reverse complement strand
TCAGATAAACAGTTTTATTTTTTTCAACTGTCTACCTAAAAGGGAGCATACCATTATAACCATTCTTTTTTCTTTACCATAGTTTTCTTACAATTCAGCATGAAATTTTGTTTGGTTGTGCTAAACATTTCATTCTGCCCAGAAAAACAGGAACTTGAGAAAAACGAGTCACAAGTTCCTATGGTCAGAATTTCGTAGCACAAAGTCATTAAATATCATCCTCCTCATCATCAATAGAGTAATTATTGAGTTCGGGAAAATCGAGGAATTCACTTAAGGTCATGCCGAATACATTAGCAATTTTGTGAAGTGTCCGAACTTTGGGATTCTTGCTTGTTCCACGAATACTATTGTCTACAGTAGATTGTTTTAATCCTGCTAATGTGGCTAATTTATTGATTGTAATATTACGTTTTTCACATAATTCCCTGATGCGTTTTGCATAAATATCAGAATATATCATAATTTACCTATAATATAATTATTTCTTTTATTAAGATGAGTTAATCATATCAGAGCAGAAATAATAACTTACCTTTGCATAGTTGACTTCACAAATAAAAAATAATAAAATGAAGTTATTACCTTTGTATAGGTAATGATGATGAGCCGGTGTCTACTGTATTATAAAAAGTAATGCAGGAGGACAAGTGATGAAAAAATATGCATATGTAAGAGTATCAACAAAGGAACAAAATATAGACCGCCAGATATTAGCGTTAGAATCTTATAAAATTCCTAAGAAAATATTTATTGTGATTATCAATCAGGTAAAAACTTTGAACGGCCAGCCTATCAAAAACTCATTAGAAAACTGAAAAAAGGAGATTTATTAATCATAAAAAGTATAGACCGTTTAGGGCGAAATTATAATGAGATATTAACACAGTGGCAGTACATAACAAAAGAAATAAAAGCAGACATTCTAGTTCTTGATATGGATTTACTTGACACAAGAAAAAAATCTGGAAACTTAACAGGAACACTTATTTCAGATTTAGTATTGCAAATATTTGCGTATGTAGCACAGACAGAACGTGAGATCACTCATCAAAGACAAGCAGAAGGAATTGCAGCGGCAAAAATAAAAGGAGTCAGATTCGGAAGACCTGAATATCCAATACCACCAGATTTTCAAGCTGTATGTGAAGAATGCAAGTCAGGAAAACTATCAATAAGGCAGGCAGCTTCTAAATTAGGGATGAATCCTTCGACATTTTACCGAAAATACAAGAAAATATCAGACAAGAGTGTGTCAGATAGTAGACATTTTGGTACATCTAAATGAGGCACGAAATACTAACAAAATAAGCGGTATTTTGTGCTTTTGTTAGTTATAAATAATATAGCATACCTGTTTATTAAGGTCTAGGTTTGAAATGGAGGGTGAAGCTATAGGATGAATCAAGGATTATAAAAGAGTAAAAGATAATACAAAGAACTTAAAGGAGGAAGCTATGAAAAGTGAAAAAAATAATTTAAGAATGGGTATATTAAAAAAATATTTATCAAGTTTAGTAGCATTTATTTTTGTTTTTACTGGATGTTTTATGATTAATGTACCTGTTTATGCAGCAGGAAGTTACACCATAAATGGAAAAACAGTAAGATATACAGATTTTAGTTCATCGCCAAATGATTGTTGGAACTACGCAAATAATATTTATAATAAGATTTGGGGTTGCAAATTCTCATCGGTTTTTTCATCTAATGATAATATGTTGAGGAATTTAAGTGATAACGATTTGACATTGACAACAGACCATTTAAAAGAATATGTGTCTAATGCAGCATTAGGTTCAAGTCTTAGAGTTTGTAATGCAGAATACTTACATGGAAATGATGGATGGGGTCATAGCCAGATTATTGTACAAAAGGATGCAAATGGGTTTACAGTTTTGGAAGGTGGATTATCAACATCTCCATATTGTAGGGAAAAATACTATACTTGGAGTGGATATAGTAAAACATATAGTTATATCAAGTATATTAAATGGCCGGGTGCGCCAGCATATTCAAGAAATACAGACAGCTTTATCTCATATTTAGAATCTCCCGCATCTGGAGGAAACTACGGAGGAGGAACTATTCAAATATCAGGATATGCCTTACATAAAAATGGCTTAAGAAATGTTACAGCGTGGGTAAATGGACATTCTATGAATTGTCCGATGTATAATAGTCCTAGCGTTGCGAAAGTGTATCCGGGTTATCCAACAGGAAAAGAGGGATTTATAGCAACAATACCAACTTCTTATTTAAATGAAGGAGAAAATGAAATTGGTATTTATGCCTATGAGAATGATGGTACTCCTCATTTAATAGCAGTACGCAAGTTTAATTATAATTCATTTATAAGTGAGTTAGAAACTCCAAAAAAAAATGTAAGCTATAATGGAACTTTAGAGATTAAGGGATATGCTTTACATAAAAATGGTTTAAGAAATGTTACAGCATGGGTAAATGGACAAATGATGGGAGTTCCGATGTATGAACGGACAGAAATCGCTGATAAATATCCAGGTTATCCAACAGGAAACGAAGGGTTTAAAACAGAAATTCCCTTAGGTTGTTTAAAAAATGGAGAAAATGAAATTAGTATTTATGCTTATGAAAGTAATGATGCAGCACATAATATTGCTACGTATAAATTTGATTATGTAAAAGACAAAATAGTTATTAGTAATGTAAAAGTATCTGATTTGACTTCTTCTGGATATACGGTAACATGTGATGTAGATGCGAAAGCTGGAATTTCTTCTGTACAATTTCCAACATGGTCTCATGTTAATGGTCAGGATGATTTAGTATGGCATCAGGGAACTATATCAGGAAATAAAGTTTCTTGCAGAATTAATGTATCAGAGCATAAAGGTGACGTCAACTGTGTATATCAAACAGATATATATGCATATGATAAAGCAAACCATTGTGAAACTTACAGAAATCAATTGTTGCAATATATTGATGCTGTACCACCAGTTATTTCTGATGTTCAAATTACAAACGTTTCTGAAAATGGATACACCATTTCTTGTGTAGTAAATGATAAGGATTCTAAGATAGATCGTGTTCAGTTCCCAACATGGTATGGGGATAATAATCCATTTCAGAGTGATTCGAGTTGGAGATCATCGGCAAAGTATAGTGGCAAATTAGAGAATGGTAGGTATGTATATCGTGTAAATACAAGCGATTACAAAAATCAAATCGGGAAATATACTACTCATATATATGCATGGGATGAACGTGGAAATCAGAGTGAAGGCTATGCAGCAGAAGCCTTAATTAAAAAAGCCCATAAACATGAATACACATCTAAAGTAAAGAAAGCAGCTACTTGTACAGAAGACGGAATTATGCTGTATACATGTAAGGATAATGACGATAGTTACGAAAAAGTTATTCCAGCAACAGGACATCAAAATACAGAATTAAGAAATGTAAAGTCAGCAACATGTGCAAGCGAGGGTTATACAGGAGATACCTATTGTAAAGACTGCAATACAAAGCTTTCAACAGGAAAAGCAATAGCCAAGAAAAACCATGAGTGGGATGCAGGAAAAATAACAACCAAAGCAACATGTACAAAAAAAGGAATAAAAACATATACATGTAACAATTGTAATGCAACCAAAACAGAAGAACTTCCAATGACAAATCATGCAACAAAAGTTACAAAGTTTGTGAAAGAAGCTTCTTGTGATTCAGAAGGTTATACAGGCGATATTTATTGCCAAGATTGTGGTACTTTGCTTAAAGAAGGACAGATTATCCCTAAGTTAAATCATAACTGGGATGCAGGAAAAATTGTAATAAAAGCTACAACTACATCAGAAGGCCAGAAAAAATTTACCTGTAAACGCTGTAATATAACAAGAATTGAAAAAATAGCTAAACTTCCAGTACAGAGTATTATAGGAAAAACTATAAATGACAAATCTTCAAATGGTATTTATAAAGTGCTTAAAAACAACTGTGTTGAATTTGTAAAGCCATTATCAAGGAAAAGGTCAGCCAATATCCCTAATGCTGTAAAAATTAATGGAAAGTTATATAAGGTAATTACAATTTCAGCAAATGCATTTAAAGGAATTACTTCATTAAAAACAGTAACTATTGGAAAAAATATAACATCCATTAAAAGTAAAGCTTTTTACGGATGTAGAAACCTTAAATCTATTACGATTAAAACAAGCAGTTTGCGAAATAGAAATGTAGGTGCAAAAGCTTTTACAGGGACAAATGCTAAACCAAAAGTTAAAGTGCCTGTTAAACAATTAAAATCTTATAAAAAATTATTAAAGTCAAAAGGTATGAGTAAAAAAGCGATTTATAAAAAGTGAAAGGATGAACTTTTTTAATGATGTTTCAGGCAGTATGGAAATAGGTAAAATACCTGTTTGACAATAGGAAAGGAATAGAATATACTATACTTAACAAGACAGCCGGAAGGTGTTGCGCCACCTGTCCCGGCAAATAAGTGTTAAACTAAAAGATAGCCGTTGACTTTCGCAGGGTCAGGACGGCTATTTTTTATCTGGATGGCATAAAGATGACCGCCTTATTCCAGTTATTACTGTTACTATATATTTTGGAAATGATGAATGGAATGCTGCAAAAAGCCTTCAAGAGATGTTTTCAGAAACAGATGAATCTCTTCGGAAATTTCTTCCGGATTATAAGCTTCATTTAATATCATGCAACAATATTTCTGATTTCACCAAATTTCACACAGAATTTGGACGGCTTATGCATATATTAAAAGTAATTTCTGATGAAGAACAAATGGATATTCTACTTTCTGATCCAGGCTATTCTGCTCTTTCCGTTACTGCTGCACAGATTATAAACACATTCACAGGATTAGAGTTTTCTATTCCAGAAAAGGAGGAGACGATAAACATGAGAAATGCATGGACAGACCATAAAGAATCTGGTCGAAGAGAGGGACTTGCTGAAGGGAGAATTACGGGTTTTAATGAAGCAACTACAGGTTATACACAACGAATGTATAAAGCAGGTATTCCATTGGAAGTAATTTCTGAAGTAATAGAAAAACCAATTACGGAAGTACAGAAGATATTATCCGCAAATTATCCTAATAGTAAATAGAAATTTGCCGGGGTGAGTAAACAGACGAACCCCCAGAGAGAATATACCCTATATCTGTGACTTTAGTCGCGGCGGTTTGAATGCTCGCTTATGTGCTCGCATCCAAACCTTGCTCCGAGGTCACAGATATAGGGTATATTCTCTCTGGGGGTTCTGGCTGTTCCAATCCGACAAATTTGTTGAAAGATTTGGGAATGGAGTCAGGAGAGATAGAAATAATCTGGGAAATCAAATCTTAAAGGATTGACACAACAATCCATTAAAAATATATAACTTTCGGTATATTATAATAATCCGAGTGTCAGTCCTTCGAAAATCAGTTACAACGAAAGCCATAACCTTCTGGAGCATCCTCAAATCACTCCAACAATAAATAGCAATTCCATCCCCCCAGCCAGAGCACAGCCTTCTGAACGATAAATAGACCATATTTGTGACCTCGGAGCAAAGGTTGGATGTGAGCGCATAAAGCGAACATTCAACCTGCAGCGACTAAAGTCACAAATATGGTCTATTTATCGTTCAGAAGGCGTCTATTTTGCCTGCGGCAACCCCCTATTTCTCTTCCTTAATAGTATGGAACTGCTTATATTCCTCTAATCTCTTTGTAATTCTGTCATGAGGATTCAGAATTGCACTGATAGAAGCCTCATGGTTGATAGAATCAATTAAGAGAGCAATGTACTTGGCAACATCACAGCTTACATACCATGGACGCTCAAAGAGGTCTGGGCGCTGGTAAGTACAGTTCGTAGTGATTACCTTATAAATAAGCCCTTCTTCGTAAGCTTTATCGAAAGATTCCAGTCCGTTAGTGAACATACCAAAAGTAGAGATGCAGAATACACGACGTGCCTTTCTTCTCTTTAACTCTCTTGCAACGTCTAACATACTTTCACCGGAAGAAATCATATCATCGATGATCATTACGTCCTTACCTTCAACAGAAGAACCTAAGAACTCGTGAGCAACGATTGGGTTGCGTCCGTCAACGACAACAGAATAATCTCTTCTCTTGTAGAACATTCCGATATCTACACCAAGAACGCTGGAGAAGTACATTGTACGGTTCATAGCACCTTCATCCGGGCTGATTACCATTAAATGTTCGTTATCAATCTCAAGATCGCTTGTAGAGCGAAGTAAAGCTTTGATGAACTGGTAAGTAGGCATGATATTGTCAAAACCTTTCAGTGGGATCGCGTTCTGTACACGAGGGTCATGTGCATCAAATGTAAGAACGTTATCAACACCGATTGCTGTAAGTTCCTGCAATGCGTAAGCACAGTCTAAAGACTCTCTGGAGCTTCTCTTATGCTGACGGCTCTCATAAAGGAACGGCATGATAACAGTAATGCTCTTTGGCTTACCTGAAGCAGCGCCGATGATACGCTTAACATCTGCGTAAATATCATCAGGAGACATATGGTTTTCATGGCCACATACTTTATATTTTAAACTATAATTAAGAACATCTGCAAGGATATAAAGATCTACGCCACGAACAGAATCGGAGATGAGTGCCTTTGCTTCACCGGTTCCGAAACGGGAACAGGTTGCATCGATAATATAAGTATCCTGCTCGTAATCTTTAAATACAACATTCTCTTTGTGTTCATGTTCACGCTCTTTACGCCAGTTCACAATATACTGGTCGATTCTCTTTCCAAGCTCTGCACAGCTAGGGTGAACAATAATTCCAAGCTTACCTACAGGAACGGTTGCAAATTTGCTATCATCTGGTCTCATGTATTTTACTCCTTTAATCATATAATTATTATTATGTGAGATAAATCATATTACAATTCCTTTATAACATCCATTCTCTTATTCGTCAAGGGAGGAGAAAGCCTTTTTAATGCGAATGTCTTCTCCGTAAATATGTAAAAGGGTGTAGGACTGTATGATTCTTGAAAAAACTCTTTCTGTGTAAGAACGGTTAATCTGTTCTAAAGAAAGATTTGTACTTATAATAGTAGATTTTTTATTGAGAATTCTTTCATTAATACATAAAAAAAGCTGAGAATTAATGAAAGAATTATTAAGTTCTGTGCCGAGATCATCAATGATGAGAAGGTCACAATGCAGGAAAGCAGGCAATGTCTGTGCATTATTTGCTCCCCGGCGAAATGTATAGTCAGCCAGCTGGTCAAAAAACTGATAGGCAGTCAGGTAAATAACACCTTTTCCACGATTCAGAAGTTCTCCCGCGATACAATTTGAAAGGAATGTCTTGCCAACACCTGCATTTCCATAAATCAAGAGATTCTGCCCCGGTTTTGAGTCAAAACTTTCAATAAAAGAATGGCTTGCCGATAAGACATTTTCTATATTCTCACGAGGGGAAAGCTTCTCTCTGCCGCTTCTTTGTGTAGAATAATACTCTCTGCGAAAAGCAGAAAAACTTTCTGTCCCAGCCACATCCTCTATATTAGACTGGCTGTAAAGAATATGGCGAATCTTCTGCTGAAAACAGCGGCATTTTTTATCGCCTATATAGCCGGTGTCCTTACATTCCGGACAATCGTAAATCGGGTCAAGATAATCTGCCGGGTAATCATGGATCGCCAGCAGGTTGACCTTTTCCATAGAAAGATCATAAATCGTGTCCTGCAAAGACTTCTTTGCCTCAGCATTAGATACCTGCTTAAGAAGGAGTGCCTTTGCCTTTTCCACAGAAATATGAGCAATCTGTTCGTCAATCTGACGAATTTCAGGAATCAGAGCATAAACACGCTCTTTGCGTTCCTGTTCCGCCATATAATTGCGGCGGCGTACTGCATCATATTCATTCATAATATCCTGGTATTGTCTTGTGGAAATGCCCATAGCTTACCTCCTGGTCTTATCAAGAAGACGAGATTCCAAATCATTAAAGTCATACGTTCTCTGTTCAAAGTTGTGGAACTGGTTCGTAGCAGTATTTTTTCTGGCAGCTGCCCCAGTACTTCCTTTACGAGGCTGTCCCTGTGTATATCCGGCAGCAGAACCTGAAGAAGACGAAGCAGTAGAACGATGCTTATCATCTAAATGCTTAATATCTGAAGTATTCCGGACACCGAGCCGTTTCCAATCTTCAAGAATTTTGTTTGCATACGGAAAACTTGCCTGATGCGTTGCCAGAAGTGTCCGGCTGCACGCCTCGATAATAATATCCGTACCAAGTCCAAGAGAATTCCACTTCTTTATGTAGTCAAGCTCGGCAGACCCCGGATCACGATTCGAAATGCCAAATGCCTTCATAATAGGAAAAACATTCTGTGAATACAGCGTACTTTGTTCCTTTGCCTCCTGAACACTTGTGATGCCCTGCTGATACCAGTTAATCGCAACACTCTCGATATAGCGGACACTCTTCTTTCCACGAGTAACACAGTACTCAATTAAATATTCCAGCAAATCAGAAGAGAAATGCAGCTGGTCATTAATATAGCAAAAACTATTCAGTTCCGTTGTGGAAAATGGCCGTCCAATATAAGTCTCCGCCATATAAATCGTCCGTTCTAAATCCTTATTCGTCATTGAAGCCTGTACTTCCGTAGGACTTAACGTATTCTTATCTGGTACAGGAGTGATTGTTGGTGAAAGAGAAGCTCCAGTTTGTCCTGTAGATTCAGAAGCCATAGTATTTCCATCAGAACCAGAAGTTCCAGAGGTTATAATATTTCCATCAGAACCAGAAGTTCCAGCAATCATAGTATTTCCATCAGAACCAGAAGTTCCGGCAGTCATAGTATTTCCATCAGAACCAGTAACTCCAGTAGCCATAACTTTTTCAGAAGTTCCAACAGTTTGAGCAGTTCCTATATCACCAGAGATTCCATTTGCCATAGATTCAGAGCCAGTCACCGTAGCAGCCGTCTCAGAAGCAGCTCCTGTCCGTAAAATACCAGCTTTCTCCCAATAAGAAAGTGCTCTCAAAACGTCTTTTCGTGTCAGTTCTAAATGATCTGCAATACGTTCCACATCAACAGGCAATCCCATACCCTGCAGACGAAGAATCAGAAGATAAATCTTAACATATTCTCCATCCGCTTTTATCATATATTCATCAATAAATTTGTTTGGCAGAACAGTAACTTCATTCTGTACATTGTAAAGTAAAGTAATCTTATCGCTCATTATACCCCTTATTTCTATCATCTGTAGTTTATCGGTTATCATCGTGCGTTTTAATAAATTGTAAATGTAAATTCTATAGAATAAATAGTTATCCAAATATCAAATGCCAGAAAACAGCATCGGTATATTCTGAATAATTCATAATATAGAATAGCACACCCTCAAAAAAAAATACAGTTTCGAATCTGGGGAGAATGTGGATAGAATTGGGGATAACTCCTGTATAAAACCTTGATGGATAATGTGGATACTTTTGTGGATAATGTGGATAACTTTGTGGATAGGTGGGTAAAATTCGATATTTTGGGGAGAAAACTGGTCAAAAAGGGTGATAAGTTCCAAGATATAGGTGTGAACGAACAAAAATACAATGTGGACAAAATGTAAACAACATGGGGAAAGACTCAGAATACCCCCAAAAAATTTTTTAAAATTGTGGATAATGTGGATAACTTTCTGGGTTACTGCGGAGACAGATATGCTCTCTTTGGCTGATGAAGCAAAATCAGAAGTTGGTATCCACAATTTTTGTTTGCCCTGCGGGATGCTTATAGGAGTGTTATAAAATTGCAAAAAAAGAACCGTCTATTCAACGGTTCAAAGAGAGAAAAGTATGAAAAAATCTATCAAAAAAATAATTCGTTGTTTTTTTGATGGCTTTATCATACTGAAAATTTGTGAACAGTTTCTTTTATTTAATGAGGGCATCTTTTGTCTGTGGCAACCCAGAACTTATTTTTCAGCCAGAAGTTCTTCTCCAATCTCCACAACATTTCCTGCACCCATCGTAATCAGGAGGTCATGTCCTTTTACGTGAGCCTTTACGAAATCTTTGATTTCTTCGAAGCTTGGGAAATAATGTACATCCTGTCCATCTTCCTGTAAAAGTTTCATTACATCTTTAGAAGAAACTTCTCCGGTATCTACCTCACGGGCAGCGTAAATATCAGCCAGAACAATGTGGTCTGCCTGTTCTAATGCTTTCGCAAACTCAGGGAGAAACGCCTTTGTACGGGTGTATGTATGAGGCTGGAAGATAACCCAGAGTTCATCATGCGGATAATCCTTTGCAGCAGATAAAGTAGCGCGGATTTCTGTTGGATGATGAGCGTAGTCATCAATGACAGTTACATCACCGAGAGAACCCTTGTACTCAAAACGGCGGTGTGTTCCACCAAAAGATAAAAGTCCTTTACGGATTGCATCTAAAGGAAGTCCAATTGCTTCTGTACAAGCAATAGCTGCCAGAGAATTCATAACATTGTGGCAGCCTTTTACATTTAATGCGATACGACCCTTTGGCTCGCCATGTGCAACAAGGTTATAGGAAGCATTTCCCTCTTTATCAAATGCAATATCCGTTGCAGTGTAATCATTTTCCGGATTCAGGCCGAAAGTAACGTGCTTCTGAGCAAGACCATTCAAAATAAAGTCAGTATGCTCCATGTCGCCATTAATAATGATAAGACCATCATCAGCAGTCTGAGAAGCAAACTTGTGGAAAGAATTCTTAATATCCTCAATATCCTTAAAGAAATCCATATGGTCTTCTTCTACATTTAAGATAATAGAATATAAAGGATAGAATTCTAAGAAACTGTTCGTATATTCACATGCTTCTGTAAGGAAGAGGTCAGAATGGCCGACACGAATATTTCCGCCGATACGGTCTAACATACCTCCGACACTGACCGTAGGATCGGTATCTGCCTGAAGAAGAATGTGAGTAAGCATAGAAGTTGTTGTTGTCTTTCCATGTGTTCCGGCAACAGCGATAGACTTCGCAAAGTTTGCCATGATCTGTCCGAGAAGAGCTGCGCGGGTCATCATAGGGATTCCTTTATTCTTTGCAGCAGCAAATTCTTCGTTAGATTCGTGAATGGCAGCAGTATAAACAACAAGATCGATATCATCGGTAATATTCTCTGCTTTCTGTCCAATAACAACCTTTGCACCTGTTTCTTCAAGATGCTTTGTCATGTCGGAAGACTGCATATCAGAACCGGTCACTGTGAAATGTCTGTTTAATAAAATTTCGGCAAGACCGCTCATGCTGATGCCGCCAATACCGATAAAATGAACATGAATCGGCTTTTGAAAATCAATTGTATACATATTTCCCTCCAGTGCCACAAGATGTGTCTCAGAAAATCCGTCATATGGGACTTAGTGAGTACATATAAATAAATATGGCGAAAAAAATCAGTTTAATTATTAAAAAGTCGTTTATAGTATAGCGCACAGATAAACGAGATTCAAGAAAGAATTGCGATACTTAAGGTCTCTTCTGTACACATCTTATAGTAAGGGTGCCAGGGTACCTTGAAAAATTCCTAAAACAGCCAGTAATAGGGCACTTTTCATTATAATGTCCTATTGTTTTCGTGGGATTTCTACATTTAAATGTAAAAGATAACCATATGGACGATACAAAATATATAAAAAAATAAAAAATATATTTTGTTTTTTGTGCTAAACTGCTTTCCATTTGGGAATTTCAGTGCTATAATAAGTATTATGTGACAAAGGGGTGATTATTATGATAAAAAAAGAAATGATAGCAATGCTCTTAGCTGGTGGACAAGGAAGCCGTCTTGGCGTACTAACCTCAAAATTAGCGAAACCGGCAGTAGCATTCGGCGGAAAGTACAAAATCATTGATTTTCCGTTAAGTAACTGTATTAACTCTGGAATCGACACAGTAGGTGTTCTTACCCAGTATCAGCCATTAAGACTGAACCAGCACATCGGTATCGGTATTCCTTGGGATTTGGATCGTAATATAGGTGGTGTTTCTATTCTGCCTCCATACGAGAAGAGCCAGAATACTGACTGGTACACAGGAACAGCGAACGCGATTTATCAGAACATGGAATTCATGGAGTATTATCATCCAGATTATGTAATTATTCTTGGTGGTGACCATATTTATAAGATGGACTATGAACTGATGCTTGAGTTCCATAAGAAGAACAACGCCCAGATCACACTGGCTACATATGAAGTACCATGGGAAGATGCCAGCCGTTTTGGTCTGGTAATCACAGATGAGAATAATCAGATTCTCGAATTCGAAGAGAAACCAGCGAACCCAAGAAGTAATAAAGCATCCATGGGTATTTACATCTTTAACTGGGAAGTATTAAAGGAAGCTCTGGAAACTTTATCCGAACAGCCTGGCTGTGACTTCGGTATGCATGTAATTCCTTACTGCCACCAGCGCGGTGATAAGATTATGGCTTACAACTACCAGGGTTACTGGAAGGACGTAGGAACACTTTCCGCATATTGGGAAGCGAACATGGAATTAATCGATATTATCCCAGAATTTAACCTTTACGAAGAGTTCTGGAGAATATATACAAAGACAGACGTTATTCCACCACAGTATTTCTCAGCAGACTCTAAGGTAAATGCCTGCATCGTCGGAGACGGAACAGAAGTTTACGGTGAGATTTCCAACTCTGTAATCGGAGCTGGTGTTGTCATTGAGGAAGGTGCTGTAGTTACGAACTCTATTATTATGAATAATACCGTGATCAAGAAGGGTGCTAAGATTGAGAAGTCTATCATTGCAGAGAGCGTAGAAGTCGGAGAGAACGCAGAGCTTGGTGTATTTGAAGAAGCAGAGAACAAGTATAAACCTAAGGTTTATAGTGGCGGCTTAGTTACTATAGGTGAAGGTTCTGTTATCCCGGCCAACGTTAAGATCGGTAAGAATGTCGCAATCGTAGGAAAGACAACAGCAGAAGATTATCCAGACGGAATTCTGGCAAGCGGCGAATCCATTATCAGATAGTAGAGGGCAGGTGACATAAATGAAGTCTATAGGTATTATTTTAGCAGGTGGTAATAATAACAGAATTGGAAGATTATCCGATAAACGTGCGATTGCAGCCCTGCCAGTAGCAGGAAGCTATCGTGCAATTGATTTTACATTAAGTAATATGAGTAATTCCCGCGTATCTAAAGTAGCGGTATTACCTCAGTTTAATGCTCGTTCTTTAAATGAACATTTAAGCTCAAGTAAATGGTGGGATTTCGGAAGAAAGCAGGGAGGACTCTATGTCTTCACTCCTACTGTTACAAAGAACAATAACTCATGGTATCAGGGAACAGCAGATGCTCTTTATCAGAACATTGATTTCCTTAAGAAGAGCCATGAGCCTTATGTAATCATCGCAACAGGTGATGGTGTATACAAGATGGATTACGGCAAGGTTCTTGAAGCTCATATCGCTAAGAATGCAGATATCACGGTAGTTTACACAACATTAAAAGATACAGATGACGATTTAACACGTTTTGGTGTTCTTAAGTTAGATGAGAACGAAAGAATCGTAGAATTTGAAGAGAAGCCACTCGTTGCTTCCTCTAATAACGTATCTATCGGTGTTTATGTAATCAGAAGACGCCATTTAATTGAGATTCTTGAGCGTTGTGCAAGAGAAGACAGACATGACTTTGTACAGGATGTACTTGTTCGTTACAGAAATGTTCGTAAGATTTACGGTTACAAACTCGATACATACTGGAGAAATATTGCAACAGTAGATTCCTATTTTAAGACAAACATGGACTTCCTTAAGAAAGACGTAAGAGATTACTTCTTCAAACAGTATCCAGACGTATACTCTAAAGTAGATGACCTTCCGCCGGCAAAATACAATACAGGAGCAGAAGTAAAGAACAGTATTATTTCCTCTGGATGTATTGTTAACGGTAAGGTTGAAAACTCTATTATCTTTAAAGATGTATACATTGGAAACAACTGTACTATCAAGAACTCCATCATTTTGAATGATGTATATATTGGAGATGACTCCTATATTGAGAACTGTATCGTAGAGAGCAGAGATACTCTCCGTCCAGGAACGAACTACGTCGGAACCGATGATGAGGTTAAGATAGTAATTGAGAAGAATGTACGGTACATTCTGTAATTAGTAACAACATTATTGGGAGGACAGGTCATGCAGATTACCGATATAAGAATCAGAAAAATAGCAAAAGAAGGAAAGATGAAAGCGGTCGTATCCGTAACTTTTGATAATGCATTTGTTGTGCACGATATCAAAGTAATTGACGGAGAAAAAGGTTTATTTATCGCAATGCCAAGCCGCAAAGCATCCGATGGCGAGTATCGTGATATCGCACATCCGATTAACTCTGATACTCGTGACATCATCCAGAAAAGTATTCTTCAGGAATACGAAGCAATCATGGCCTCGGGGGAAGAGGAAACAGTCGGAGAAGCAGAGGTAGCGTTATAAATATAACTGTAGCAAAACTTAGAAGATAAAGGGGCTGACGTAAAACAGCTCTTAACCTTATAGCAGGAATTTCTGTATAATATATGGAATTCCTGCTATATTTTTATGAAGATTTTTGAAGATTGCAAGAGTCATTTTGCTATTCGAAAATTTTTCTTTTTAGAAAATGCATAATCTATGATATACTAAAAAACATATGTTGTTTATGCTGTTATGGAAAAATATCAAGTAGAACTTCGAGAATTGATTTTTAACAATATCTTACAGAACGGCACAAAAAGATTCCGAGAGTACATTAGATGTACAGTGGAGGTTAGATACATTGAATACAAATAAAATATTCGCAGGGTGCTTTAATTTCTTTCGCAAATGGAAAGTGAAAAAGAATCAGATTACCCTGATAGAGAAATTAAATACCGGGGGTACAGGAAGCCTGTTTGAGATAAAAAACGAATGTGAAAAAAGAGGGTTACCTTTTCATTTTAATATCATTACGCATGCAGATTATGAAGTGAGTCTACGTAATCTGGGAGGCTTGCTAAAGCTTTTTACTATAAAGGCTTTTCGAATGGCGACTTCATCCCATATTTTTTTGAATGACAATTTTTTGCCGCTTGGATATATGAAGCTGTCGGATGAGACAAAGGTAGTTCAGCTTTGGCATGGGATGGGATCTTTTAAGAAGTTTGGCGGTTCATCGGAGACGAACCCGGAAGTTTTAAAGGAGCTTAAAGCGGCAACGAAAAATACAGACCACATACTGGCAAGTTCAGAAAATATCAGGGACAACTATGCAGAGGCTTTTATAGCACCGAAAGAAAAGGTGATCTGTATCGGATGTCCACAGGTGGACTATTTTTTCAGAGATAATGATATTGCTGCGTGGAAGGAAGAGCTTAGTGAACAATATCCGGAAATGAAAGGAAAGAAGCTTGTTCTTTATGCGCCGACTTTTCGTGGGGAGGAAGAACATGATAAAAAGCTTTTAGAAGCGTTTGATTTTGATGCATTTCAGAAAGAACTTGGGAAAGACTATTTCTTAATGGTACGTCTTCATCCGCAGATTCAGTCTGCAAAAGTGCCGGATACCGTAGCAAATATGACCGATTATCCGAATGTCCGCAAACTTCTTTGCATGACGGACATTTTAATTGCGGATTATTCTTCGATTGCAGTAGAATATTCTCTTTTAAACCGTCAGATCATCCTTTATGCATTTGACAAAGAATGGTATTTAAGTAAAGACCGAGGTTTTTATTTTGATTATGAAAAGACGGCACCCGGTCCAATCGTAGAAAATATGCAGGATTTGATTGACTGTATTAAAAATAAACAGTGGGATATTGCGAAAGTAGAGAAATTTGCACATCTTCACAACGATTATTTTGATGACAAATCTGCGGAGAGAGTGGTAGACTATTATTTCGGCAATGGCAAAAAGCTGCCGAATTCTGCATCGGAACCGGAACCATTCTATGAGGAGTGGAATCAATATCGCCCAAAACACCGCAGAAAGAGAAATCCTGACAGCATCAGCCAGAATATTTTTGATAATGCTTCCGGCAAAAGCCAGAACGGAAAACTCCCCGAAAAATGGGCAACACAGGATGCCGAAGAAGCCGTAAACTTCTGGGAGTCTGAGCGCAAAAAGCAAAGAAAAAGACAGCAGCAAAAGGCGAGAATGCAGGAAAAGTTAAAACAGCAGACAGCAAACGTAACTAAGCAAAAGAATAAGAAAAATAACAATTTTATATCGGGTATAGATAAGTTAAAATCAAAAAAAGAAAAAGATATAAATAAACAAAAACAATTAAAGTTACAAAATGAAGAAGAAAAAAGTACAAAAGAAACCTCAGAAGAAATAAAATCACGAAAGGAACATAGAATGAAAGTAATCGTAGGATTGGGTAATCCAACAGACCAGTATAAAGGAACAAGACACAATGTAGGATATATGGCGATTGACCGTATCGCAGAGGCAAATCGAATCAATATTAATCAGCATAAGTTCAAGGCAATGGTAGGAAGTGGTATCATCGGTGGCAGCAAAGTTCTTCTCGTAAAACCATTAACTTATATGAACTTAAGCGGCGAAAGCATTAGGCCAATCATGGATTTCTATAAGCTGGATTTAAGCGACATCCTCGTAATTTATGATGATATCAGTTTAGAGCCTGGAGTGCTTCGTCTTCGCACGAAAGGAAGTGCCGGCGGACATAATGGAATGAAGAGCATTATCAAACATTTAGGAGGAGACACTTTTCCACGAATCCGTGTCGGTATCGGCGGCGAAAAACATCCGGGACAGGATCTCGCAGATTATGTTCTTGGACATTTCAAAGATGACGAAAAAGAACTGCTCTCCGAAGCATTAGACAAAGCCGAAAAAGCAGCAGAACTTTTTGCACAGGATGAATTTTCAGAAGCAATGAACAAATATAGCGTAGGAAAGAAGAAGAGAAAAACTTTGGAATAGGGAGAAAATATTTTTCCATTGCGCTATAAATAATAGTAAAAGCAAGCATGCAACAGAAAAGTGCAACAACCAAAATGAAAGGAGGTATCATGAAAACTTTATCAAACCCTCTTTTAAAATTCGATACTTATATTGATATAAAAACTGCAATGAGCCAACAGGCTTATCCCATCGTCCTGAATGGTTGTGTTGATTCTCAAAAAGCACACTTTATTCCAAATTTGGGGGAGGATTTTCCTTGTCGGTTTGTGTTGACGTATAAAGAAGAGAAGGCGAAGGAGCTGTATCAGGATTTGAGTTTTTTTGATCCGAATACGGTGCTGTATCCTTCGAGAGATGTGCTGTTTTACAGTGCAGATGTGCATAGTAATCACATTGAGCGGCAGCGAATGGACATTTTAAAAAAGATTGTGGAGGGAAAGCCTCTCACGATTGTTGCCTGTCTTGATGTGTTTATGGAGAAAATGATTCCGTTTGAGGAGTTTAAGGAGCATTGCCTGACGATTGATTTTGAATCAATTATTGATACAGATGCATTAAAACTCAAGCTTTCAGAGCTTGGATATGAAAACAGTGGTCTGGTGGAAGCGCCAGGGCAGTTCGGTATCCGAGGGGGAATCATTGACATTTTCCCGTTGACGGAGGAACTTCCGGTTCGAATTGAGCTGTGGGGGGATGAAGTGGATTCCATCCGTTCTTTTGATACGGAAACGCAGCGAAGTGTGGAAAAGCTGGACGAGGTTCAGGTATACCCTGCGACAGAAATGATTCTTTCAAGAAATAAGATTGGTGAGGCAGTTCGCCGAATGAAGGAAGAGTATAAGAAGCAGGAAGAAGCATTTAAGAAGAGAAAGCGTCTTGCGGAAAAAGAACGTCTTCGGAAGATGACGGTAAGGACAGAGGAGGAACTTCTTTCTTTTGGAACAGCAGAGGGAAGTGAGGCATTATTGTCCTATTTTTATGAGAAAACGGTTTCATTTCTTGAATATTTACCAGAAAATACACTCTTTTTCATTGATGAACCGCATCGTGTTCTGGAAAAAGGAAAGACATATGAGGAAGAATTTTTCCTTTGTATGCAGAGTCGATTAGAAGGTGGATATGTGCTGCCGGGACAGGCGGATTTGCTGTTTGGATATGAGGAGATTCTGTCAAAAGTGATGGTGGAACCGCTTATTTTGCTCAGTTCTGTTATTCAGGATTACGCTTTTTACAAGCCGAAAACCACTTGTGATATCGAGGCAAAGTCCATTTTTTCATATAATAATAGTTTTGACCAGCTTATCAAGGATTTAGAACACTGGAAAAAGCAAAATTACAGGATTTTGCTGCTTTCTTCTTCAACAACAAGGGCGAAGCGTCTTGCAGAAAATATCAGGGATTATGGTCTGCTTGCGTATTTTGCAGCTGATTTTGACCGCACGATTGCACCGGGGGAGATTATGGTGGCGAGTGGCCGACTTGGAAATGGTTTTGAGTACCCGACGCTTAAATTTGTCGTTTTGTCCGAAAAAGACATTTTCAAGGAAAGAAAGGCCAAAAAGCCGAAGAAGAAAAGCCAGTACAGTGGCCAGAAAATCAATTCTCTTTCGGAGATTTCAGTCGGTGATTATGTTGTCCATGAAAAATATGGACTCGGTATTTACCGTGGCATGGAAAAAATTGAGTCCGATGGAATTACGAAAGATTACATCAATATTGAATACAAAGATGCGAGTAATCTTTTTGTTCCGGCATCACAGCTTGAACTCATTCAGAAATATTCGAATTTAAGTGCAAGAAAGCCAAAACTGAATAAGCTTGGCGGCACAGAATGGGAAAAGACGAAAAGCCGGGTTCGCTCGCAGGTGCAGATTGCGGCACAGGATCTGGTAAAACTTTATGCCGAGAGGCAGGCAAAAGAAGGCTACGCTTACGGCAAAGATACCGTCTGGCAAAAAGAATTTGAAGAATTATTTCCATATGAGGAAACAGAAGATCAGTTAAGCGCGATTGAAGATACCAAGCGTGATATGGAAAGTCATCGAATTATGGACCGTCTTATCTGCGGAGACGTTGGATATGGAAAGACCGAGGTTGCAATCCGAGCGGCATTTAAGGCAGTTATGGACAGTAAACAGGTAGTTTATCTTGTACCGACAACCATTTTAGCACAGCAGCATTACAATTCATTTAAAGAAAGAATGGAACATTATCCAGTCGAGATTGCCATGCTTTCTCGTTTTTGCACGCCAAAAGAACAAAAACGTATTTTTGATGGGCTGAAAAACGGGACGATTGACATTGTCATCGGCACACATAAAGTTCTTTCAAAAAATATCAAATACAAGAATCTCGGACTCCTTATTATTGATGAGGAACAGCGTTTTGGCGTAAAACAGAAAGAAAAAATCAAGCAGCTGAAGAAAGATGTTGACGTTCTGGCATTGTCCGCAACCCCAATTCCAAGAACCCTGCACATGAGTCTTGCCGGAATCCGTGACATGAGTGTTCTTGAAGTTCCACCAGTGGACCGCCGGGCAATTCAGACCTACGTTATGGAGTACAACGAGGAACTTGTCCGCGAAGCAATCGAACGAGAACTTGGCAGAGGCGGACAGGTATACTATGTATACAATCGAGTCAACAATATCGATGAAGTAGCAGCAGGCTTACAACGGCTTTTACCAAATGCCACAGTAGAGTATGCACACGGGCAAATGGGCGAGCGCCAGCTTGAAACGATTATGTCCGGCTTTATCAATAAAGAAATAGATGTTTTAGTCTCCACGACCATCATCGAAACTGGACTCGACATCCCAAATGTTAACACGATGATTATTCAGGATGCACAGTTATTTGGCCTTTCCCAGCTTTATCAGCTAAGAGGCCGTGTCGGCCGTTCCAACCGAACTGCATACGCATTCTTAATGTATAGAAGAAACTCTATTTTAAAAGAAGAAGCCGAAAAACGATTAAAAGCTATCCGTGAATTCACTGACTTAGGAAGTGGTTTCAAAATCGCTATGCGTGACCTCGAAATCCGTGGGGCCGGGAATCTTCTTGGTTCAGAACAATCCGGTCATATGGAATCCGTCGGATACGATCTTTACTGCAAAATGCTCAACGAGGCCGTATTAACAATGAAAGGCGAACAGCAGGAAGTCGATACATTTACCACATCCATCGACCTGTCCATTGATGCTTACATTCCGGAAACCTACATCAAGAGCGAATCCGAAAAACTCTCCTGGTATAAACGAATCGCAACTATCGAGACGCAGGAAGAATCCGAGGACATGATCGAAGAAATGACCGACCGTTACGGTGATACACCAGCACCACTCATCCGCCTCATGGACGTTGCACTCCTTAGAGAAGAAGCCCATCAGGCATGGCTTCTTTCCATCGAGCAGAAAGGAAGCAAAATCCTGTTTACCATGAACCCACGGGCGAAAGTTCGCGTTGAAGAAATTGACGGTTTCCTCAAACAGTACCGCAACAAGATGAAAATAAAACCAGAAGCGAATCTGGTGTTTGTGTTCGAATCCACAGGGATACCGAAAAAAGACTTACTGGCAAAAGTCAGGGAAATCATTGGGGGAATCCAAAAACTACAGGATAAATCCTGATTGCCGCAGGCAAGGAGACGCACCCAAAGAGAGCCGATATCCTATATTTGTGACTTTAGTCGCTGCAAGTTGAATGTTCGCTTAAAGCGCTCGCATCCAACCTTTGCTCCGAGGCCACAAATATAGGGTATCGGCTCTCTTTGGGTGCTGTTCGTTAGCTGTAGAAGCAAAATCAGAACTTATCTTAGAGGATTTGGGGATTCTCTAATAGGTTGTGGCTTCCCGTAAAATGAGATATTAAAGATTAACATTCAAACTATGGTTACAATATCTCAACAATTTTACGATAATAATCCGGATCATAAATAACTAATATCAAAATCTGTATGGTAATGTAGCTAAAAATTAGCATTTTCCTGTTAATTCAAAGGAATTACTAAGTTGCTTCAAGTGTCAATCCCTCTGAAAAATAATTTACCAGACTTCCTGTTTCTTTTGTCCCCATCCCCAAATTTTTTTCAACTGATTTGTAGGACTGAAATACACAGAACCTTCCTCTCCTGTAATCTATAAAAATGCGCCTTTGAGCAAGTTCAAGTTGAGGATGAGCAACTTGGACGCAGGGAAACGAAGCATTTTTATAGATTACAGGAGAGGAAGGTTCGTCTGTTTATTTCTCTAACCCTACAAACCAGAATTTACTTGTTGTATTCTTCCTTTTGTACTATAATAGAAAAATGTAGTGTAAAATTATAGGAGGTTCAAATGAAAGCGAAATTAACAAAAGTTCTTTCCCTCGTTCTTGTAGTAATCATGGCCCTGAGTCTCATGACCGGCTGTTCTACATCAAGCAGTGGAAAAGGAACAAAAACACAGGATGGAAATAAAGTTTTATTCAGCTATGACGGAACAGATGTCACATTAAAAGAAGCATGGTTGTATGCTAAGATGCTTAGTGCACAGTATGAGCAGACTTACAGCAGTTACTATGGAAGTGACTTCTGGAGTATGTCCATGGGTAAGGACGATGATGGAAATGACCAGACATTTGAAGAGTATGTAAAAAAGCAGGTTATTTCCCAGATGAAACAGAACATCATCCTTATCAAAAAGGCAGATAAGTATGACTGCAAGTTAACACATACAGAAAAACAGCAGTGCAGTGATTCCGCACTTTCCTATTATCAGGATAAGACTGGTAAAAAGGTTATGAAAGAATGTGGTACTACTCGTGAAGATGTAGAAAAAATCTATGAAGACAGTACACTTGCTTCTAAGGTTCAGAAGAAGATTGAAAGCAAAGAAAAAGTTACAGTAACAGACGATGAAGCAAGAAAGTCCACAATCTACAGAGTTGTATTTGCCACAACAAAGACAGGTGATAACGGCCAGACAACAGAAATGAGTAAAAAAGAGAAAAAGGCCGTGAAAGCAAAAGCAGAAAAAGCTCTCAAAGAAATCCAGAGCGGCAAGAAGACAATTAAGAAAGTTGCCAAAGAACAGAATTACTCCAACACAGATGAATCCTATGCAGCAGGCGAATCCGAAGAGGGAGAAGCTTTTGAAAAAGTAATGAAGAGCATGAAAGATGGCGATATTGCAGATAAAGTCTTAGAATGTGACAACGGATACGTTATCGCTAAACTTGTTGCTTACACAGATAAAGAAGAAACAGCAAGTAATAAGAAAACTTTAAAAGAACAGAAACAGTCCGAAGCTTTCCAGAAGAAATATGACAACTGGACTAAGAAACTTGAGAAGAAATGGGACTACAATAAAGATGTAGACCAGAAACTCTGGGCACAGGTATCTTTAAAGAGTGCGGATTCCACAGCTACAGAGACATCAACAGAGACAACAGCAGCTTCCAGTGAAGCTTCTACAACAGAAGCCTCTAGTGAAGCTACAACAGCAGCTAAATCTAAATAGGAATTTGCCGCAGGCAAAGGAGACACCCTCTGTAAGACAAATAAAGCATATTTGTGACTTTAGTCGCTGCAGGTTGAATGTTCGCGTAAAAGCGCTCGCATCCAACCTTTGCTCCGAGGCCACAAATATGCTTTATTTATCTTCCAGTGGGCTGTGCTTTGGAATTTCTATCTCCCTGCATTCTTCTCTTTGGAAGAGCGTCTCCCTTGCCTACAGCAGATTTCTATTTATTCTCTGCTTCGAATTTCTTCATGAATTCTACTAATTTTTCAACACCTTCGATTGGCATTGCATTATAAATAGATGCACGCATACCACCAACTGTTCTGTGTCCTTTAAGGTTTACAAAACCGTTTGCTTCTGCTTCTGCTACGAATTTAGCGTCTAATTCTTTATCGCCTGTTACGAAAGGTACATTCATGAGGGAACGGTCTTCTTTTACTACAGTTCCTTTGAACATTTCGCTTTCGTCTAAGAAATCATAAAGAATTTTTGCTTTCTTTTCGTTGTATTCTTTCATTGCCTGAAGTCCACCCTGTTTTTTCAGCCATTTGAATACTTTACCACAAATGTAAATGCCGTAGCATGGTGGTGTGTTGTAGAGGGAATCTTTGTCTGCCTGTGTCTTGTATTTAAGCATGGTAGGCGTTCCTTCCATTACGTCATCGCGGATTAAGTCTTCGCGGATGATTACGATTACAACACCAGCTGGTCCTACATTTTTCTGTACTCCACCGTAGATTACGCCATATTTTTCTACGTCATGTGGTTCGGACAAGAAACAGGAGGATACGTCAGCTACTAATGTTTTACCCTTTGTGTTAGGTAACTTTTTATATTTTGTTCCGTAAATTGTGTTGTTCTCACAAATGTAAACATAATCTGCGTCTTCATCAATTGGAAGATCGGAGCAGTCTGGAATGTAAGAGAATGTTTTATCTTCGGAAGATGCAATCTTTACTGCTTTTCCGTAACGGCTTGCTTCCTGATATGCCTTCTTAGCCCACTGACCTGTAACGATGTAATCTGCAACACCATTTTTCATAAGGTTCATAGGAATTGCTGAGAACTGCTGTGAAGCTCCGCCCTGTAAAAATAAAACTTTATAGTTGTCAGGAATGTTCATGAGATCTCTTAAGTCCTGTTCTGCTTCTTTGATAATGTCATCAAATACTTTGGAACGGTGGCTCATCTCCATAACGGACATTCCGCAGCCTTTATAATCCAACATTTCATCTGCTGCTTCTTTTAACACCTCTTCCGGCAATACGGCCGGTCCTGCTGAGAAATTATATACTCTTCCCATTTTTGCATATCCTCCTTGCATTATTTATTAAAAATAAATGTTTATCGCGTTACTGCGTTATATTTACGGATTATAACACACTTTGACGAATTGTTAACAGTATTTTTTTAATATCGGCACTTTTTTGCAATTTTTCCTTTATAAACTTTCACGAATTGACTACTTTCACGAATTTTTTTGAATACTTTACCCGGAAGCGTATTTGAAAAATGCTTTCCGTAAAATGTTCGTTACAATTTGCGGGAGATTTTGCCTGAATGGGGGGGCTGCATAGCGGACTTGGACTACGTCAACTGAATGAAGGCAAATTCAAGAATGCCCTTACTTTATTAGAAAATTGACAAATGCTTCTGAATTCGTTACACTTTCAGAAATACCGATTTCTACATATACATTATATGTAGTTTCAGAATATCTGCCACCGAATCCGTTTATATTAAGATTCTAACATCAGTATAATCGTTTCTGCTATTGAGATTCTGAACGTACATGATTTACAATATCTACGATTAAATATATCAGAAGGGAGCTTTTATGAGAATCTGGTGCAAACTTTTTGAAAAAAATCATATGCTTAAAGACACAGTTATGGAGAACTATGATATGTCCATGTCCCGTACTGCCAAAGTATATGATTGTTTAGAACGTGCCTGTTATGAGTTTGACCTTGAAAAACCGATGTGGCTTGATAAAAATAAACGGGAGTTTATTAGTCATGCAAGGACTCGTTTTTATCAGGATAACTTTATTGAACACATTGATTTTGATTATCTTGATTTTCAGGTTATTGAGGAGGATTAAGAAATTTTCAAATACTGGTAAATGTAATTTCCCAAATATTGTTATACTTGTTGAGAAAAAGTTATTGATAATTTCTCCCCTATATGCTATACTTCCACTCAGACATTATTCCGTGAGGGAGTAGCGAGCGTTCTTTTATACGTTGGAACGTAGCAAGTCAACATACTGGTGTAATTCACCTGGCTTGTTTTAAATTGCGAGACTCATGTATAACTGTGATAAGCTATACATGGGTCTTTTTATATTTTTATGATAATTACCTGAGTATAGCTTATCGCTATGCTCATTTTTTTGCGTTATTATGATTAATGTACTCTCAGAATTTTTTTGTGGAGTACATATTACAATCAGGAGGGATTTCTAATGACTTGGAGCTTACTATTTTTTACTACGAACATTTTTCTTGGAATTGGCCTGGCAATGGATGCTTTTTCTGTTTCCATGGCAAACGGTCTGAATGAACCACATATGAACAAAGGGCGTGTATGCACAATTGCCGGAGTATTTGGTGGATTTCAGGCACTTATGCCTCTGATTGGCTGGTTCTGCGTACACACGATCGCGGAGTCCTTTCATGTATTTGAAAAGTTTATTCCATGGATTGCATTGATTCTTCTTCTTTTTATTGGCGGAAAAATGCTGATTGAAGGTATAAAAAATGACTGCGAAGAAGAAGTATCTGCCGTCAGTCCAGGGGCACTGTTTGTTCAGGGAATTGCCACTTCTATCGATGCGTTATCTGTTGGTTTTACTATCGCAGAATATAACTGGATCATGGCTCTTGCTGCTTCCCTGATCATTGCTATCGTTACCTTTTTTATCTGCATTGGTGGATTAATTATCGGGAAAAAATTTGGAACAAAATTATCCAACAAAGCGCAGATTCTCGGTGGAATCATCCTGATTGCCATCGGAATTGAAATATTTATCAGCTGATTAAATATTCATATTTATTTTTTGAAGAAATATATTATAAAAAGATTT
>ENA-ORUO01001259-ORUO01001259.1-human-gut-metagenome-genome-assembly--contig:-NODE-1259-length-25671-cov-3.043254_pt1 | contig 25671 bp, 19 predicted proteins | sample MGYA00242082_ERZ509215 | MGnify/ENA primary metagenome ERZ509215 (study PRJEB26280, sample SAMEA2338829) | human gut metagenome | biome: human gut; feature: human-associated habitat; material: faeces... | reverse complement strand
TCCTTGGCAGCAGAAAATAGTTTTGTCCTTAAAAGTCGAAACGAGCAATCTTCGAGGAGAGGCACCCTGTCCGGTCTTTTATCTCTGAGCTCGATTTCTCCAAAATCGATCCGCCCCGCCAGGGCGGAACGGCTTTCGCCGTCTCTAAGGCGAAACACGAAGGCAAAGACCGTAAGGCAAAGACTCGACCTGTTAACGCCGTGCGTCACGTTCTTTTGCTTGACAGCCAGATCCGCAGGATCGAGACAGCCATTCGGCCCACAGGATGGATATAATAGCTCGACAACCTTCTCTCCGATCAAAAGAGCTGTAGAACAACCAACGCACTAGACCGAATAGACAGCTTGACAGCCCTTTCCCCTACCCTCAACCGTGAGGCTTTCCGTCCTACAATACGCTATGAGCCCATTGCTTCGGAGTTATCTTTCCGAAAGCAATGGGCTCACGTGTTACATCAAATCGAAGCAATGGCTGCTCCGACTAAAATATGAACTTAATCTCTCAGCATCCCGCCGAACTTATCCTGGACGTTGGCAACGATCTGTTTGATGACGTCGTCGACGTCTTTATCCTGGAGGGTGCGGGTAACATCCTGGAAGGTGAGGTTAAAGGCGACAGATTTATAGCCAGATTTAACCTGTTTGCCCGTATAGACATCGAAGATGCGGACGTCTACGAGGAGGGCACCGCCTTCTTTGCGGATTTCGGCTTCAAGGTCGCTTGCGGAGACACCCGCTTTTACAACGACGGCGATATCACGGGAAACGCTCGGGAATTGCGGGACGTGTTCGAACTGTGGAATCTGTTCAGCACTCTTGACGAAAGGTGCAATCTCCACTTCGAGAACGTAGGTTTCCGCACTGAGGCCAAAGCGGTCCTGAACGGTCGGATGGATGGCTCCCATGAAGCCGATGACTTTCCCTTCATAGCTGATGGCGCAGCTCTTTCCAGGATGGAGGAAAACTTCCTTCGTCGGTCCATAGGAGAGGCCTTTCACTTGGAGGCTGTCCATGACTTCTTCAAGGGCGCCTTTGATGTCATAGAAGTCGATGGCGTCTTTAGCCGTATTCCAAGAAAGGGGGTTGCGTTTGCCGCTCATGGCAATGGCAAGGACCATCTTTTCTTCTGGGAAGTCCGTAAGCGGCAGGGTTTTCGGAATGAAGACGCGGCCCACTTCAAAGATGGCTGTCCGTTCGCTCTGACGGGCCTGGTTATACGCAACGGTGGAAAGCAGGCACGGCGTCAGTGTGGTCCGGATGGTGCGGAAATCATCACTGATGGGGTTGATGATCTGTAGGGCCTTGCGGCGGCTGTCATCAGCCGGAAGTCCGAGATTATCAAAGACCTGGGCGTTATAGAAGCTGTAGGTCATGACTTCATCAAGGCCAATGCCGGTCAGGGTGTCGCGGATCATGTCCTTCACATCTTCAATGGGGGCCTGACCGCCACGGGCCATAATGAGTTCCGGCGTCTTCGATTCAATCTTGTCATAGCCATACATACGGGCCACTTCTTCACTGAGATCGGCACTGCAGTCGCAGTCCTTGCGCCAGGTCGGTACGGTGACAACCCAGCTGTCCTCGCCTTTTTCCTCGACAGTAAAGTCTAGGTTTTCGAGGATGGCTTTCATGGTTGCCGCGTCGATGTCGCAGCCAATGCGGGCGGCCAGTTTCGTCGGAGCCGCTTTGATTTCCACCGGTTTTTCCGGTACGGGGTAACATTCAGCCACACCGGGAACGGCTTTGCCGGCGCCAATTTCTTCAAGGAGATAGATGGCGCGGTTCAGGGCGTTATGGTTCAAGATGGTATCGACACCGCGTTCAAAGCGCTGGGACGCTTCGCTGCGAAGGCCCAGGGCTTTTGAGGTCCGGCGGATGGTCGGGCCGTTAAAGGTGGCCGCTTCGAGCATGACCGTCTTTGTGGCGCCCGTTACTTCCGTTTCAAAGCCGCCCATGATGCCGCCAAGGCCAATGCCTTTTTCATCATCACCAATGACGATCATTTCCGGCGAAAGGGCGCGGTCCTGACCATCAAGGGTCTTTAGGTGTTCGCCTTCATGAGCGCGGCGGACGACCCAATGATGGCCGGCCACTTTGTCATAGTCGTAAGCGTGCATAGGCTGGCCCAGTTCCATCATGACGTAGTTTGTGACGTCGACAACGTTATTGATGGGGCGGATATTGACAGCGCGGAGAAGCTTTTGCATCCATTCAGGCGATTCCTTGATTTCAAGGTTTTCAATCATGCGCAGGCCAAAGCGGCTGCATACGTCGGTGGCGACAATATCGACGGTGGCACGGTCACTCGCAGGGGTTCCTTCCCCACTTTCCGGTGCATAGTCCGGTAAATTCAGTTTCGTTCCGAGGACGGCGGCACATTCGCGGGCAAGACCCAGCATGTTGAAGCAGTCACCGCGGTTTGCCGTAAGGTCAATATCAAGGACGACATCATCAAGACCAAGGACGGCTTTGATATCGGCCCCAATAGGTGTATCAGCAGGGAGAATAAAGATGCCGTCGCGCTGCTCGGGAAGAAGCAGTTTGGCGTCGATGCCCAGTTCTCCCGCGCTGCAGAGCATGCCGTTGGAATCAAGGCCGCGCATCTTCACGGGTTTGAGTTCCATGCCGTTCGGCAAATGGGAACCGACCTGAGCTACAGGGACTACATCCCCTTGATGGACGTTCTGGGCACCTGTCAGGATCTGAACCGTATCTCCTTTTCCGAGGTCCATTTGGCAAACCCAAAGATGATCGGAATCAGGATGACGCTCAATAGTCACGACTTTGCCCGTAATGACGCCTTCGATGCCTTCACCCAGGTAAAGGACCTGCTCCACTTCGAGCCCGACGCGGGTAAGTTTATCAGCAAGAACTTCCGGCGTAACCGGAATCTCTACATATTTTTTCAGCCAATTGATTGAAGCTAACATAACAAGCGGCCCCCTTATTTAAACTGACGAATGAAACGCAGGTCATTTTCAAAGAACAGGCGCAGGTCATCGATACCATAACGGAGCATGGCAATTCGTTCGACGCCCATCCCGAAAGCAAACCCGCTGACCTTTTCAGGGTCATAGCCGCTCATGCGCAGGACGTTGGGATGCACCATACCGGCTCCGAGGATTTCGAGCCAGCCGGAGTTCTTGCAGACGCGGCAGCCTTTGCCGCCGCAGATGACGCAGCTGATGTCGACTTCGGCGGACGGTTCCGTAAAGGGGAAGAAGCTCGGACGGAGACGAATCTTGACGGAAGAGCCAAACATTTCTTTGCAGAAGAGTTCCAGCGTCCCTTTGAGGTCGGCCAGGCTGATATTTTTATCGACGACAAGGCCTTCGACCTGGTGGAACATGGGGGAATGGGTTGCGTCATAGTCATTGCGGTACACCGTGCCCGGGCAGATCATGCGGATGGGGCTGTTGGGCGTACGGGACTGCATGGTACGAGCCTGTACAGGAGAGGTCTGGGTCCGCATGAGGAATTCATCGGTCAGATAGAACGTGTCCTGCATGTCGCGGGCCGGATGATCCTTAGGCAGGTTCAGTGCCTCAAAGTTAAAATAGTCATTTTCAATTTCAGGACCTTCGGCGACTTCAAACCCCATGCGCATGAAGACCTTTTTGATCTCACGCAGGGTGAGCGTCACAGGATGCAGATGCCCTTCGGCTGCCTTGCGGCCCGGCAAGGTCACGTCAATCTTTTCAGACGCCATTTTTTCTTCAAGCTGGCGGGCTTCAAGCAGTTTCATTTGGTCAGCAATGCGGGCTTCCACCTTGCTGCGCACTTCATTCACCATTTTGCCCACTTTTGGACGTTCTTCGGCGGCTACACTGCCGAGACCGCGCAGGATTTCGGTCAGGGCGCCTTTTTTGCCCAAATACTGCACACGGATGTTCTTCAAGTCATCCACACATTTGACTTCGCCTAAGTCCTTGCGGATCTTTTCCCGCAGTTCCTCCAGTTTGTCGTACATACCAACGCCTCCTAAAAAAAATGACCTCCACCCCGGAAAAGGGGCGAAGGTTCGCGGTACCACCCTAATTTGTACTTCATTGCGGCCGTAACGCAGCCTGCGCCATCCCTACTCTGTTCAGGACGGATGCTCCCAAGTGAACTTCCCTCTCGCTTCTGTGCGCAGCTCCCACCTTGCCTGCGCTCTCTGGGACACCAGCCAAAAGGTACTCTCTTGTTCATCACATAAGTATGGAATTAATAGAAGCATTATAGCATTATGGGAGGAGGAAGGCAAGGGGCGGCCAGCTATGAAGAACCTCGGTGCACAAATCGTGCCGATTATCCAGAGCAACGTGCCTCCATTGCTTGCTTCTTATGATTATGAATGCAATGGCAGCATGACGATTCATACGAAGCTGCGTACCACACTCTCATTTCACTGTCGCCAAAAAAATATCACCGTCTTTCTGAGTAAATTCGTGCAGCGAACTTACTCATAGGGCAGCGACGATAGGAGCAGTCAGAGTTTCCTCTGCCGGCAAAGCCGGTGCTCCAAGGTGAAACCGCAGAGTGCGAGTCGGATTATCCCTTACATCCGCCTAAGTTAGAATCTGGCGGATGCAAAAGTAACGGAACGGCTTTTGTGTACGATGATGTTGCAAACAGTCTTTCTTAGCAGGATTGTATCCAGCGAGCTTGCTTGCGGGAGTGGGTAGTGGATGAAAAGAGGCGTTTTTCCCCCGACGTCTCCGCATAAGCAGTAGCGGGGAACACTTTTCGCTAGTTCGAGGCTGCCTGTAAGCACAGTCTGCTGTGCTTAGCAGTCCGTAGAACCGTGTTATCGAAAAATTTATTCAGTCCCCGCCCGAAGGGCGGTTTGGGGCGCGCCTTATTATCGGTATTAAATGCGAATTTTATAATCTCACATCATCGTGTACCATTACAAATAAGGAATCATAACGAAAAAGACATGCCGCTATGCAGCATGTCTTTCAAAATTCTCTGGCAGGAGTACTAGGATTCGAACCCAGATCCACGGTTTTGGAGACCGTTGCTCTACCATTGAACTATACTCCTATGGAGCGGAAAACGAGATTCGAACTCGCGACCCCCACCTTGGCAAGGTGATGCTCTACCACTGAGCTACTTCCGCATTGGCGACCCAGGACGGACTCGAACCGACGATCTCCGCCGTGACAGGGCGGCATTCTAACCAACTGAACTACTGGGCCAATCAGTCACCTGACAGATATAGATGATACCATAGTTTTTAATACTTGGCAAGCACCTTTTTAAAAAACTTTTCGCATCAGGCATGGAAACCTTTCAGCCTTTCTCCTCTATTTCAAACGGAAATAATAGGTCTTTGCCGTCATGTTCTTCGGGTTGCTTGTTGAATGGATTTCAAAGATATTAAGGGAACGGATGAAGTCAAGGAATTTCTTATATCCATAAACACGCACGTCAAAGTCCGGATATTGGCGAATGACGAGATTACCCAAATAACTTGAACTGATCCAACCATTATCATTGGAATTCTCATCGGTAAGTTTGATCAGGGCACTGCGGATGGCCCGCACTTTTTTATTACCTTCCTGGACCGCTTTGCTGGGTTTTACATGATTTTTTTGCCCAGCAGGTTCTTCCTGGAGCGCTGTTTGTTCGGATTCAGGCATATCTTCCCGTTTTGATTCCGCATAAAGGACGTCAAGATACAGGAATCGATTGCAAGCGGAGATAAAGGAGCGCGGTGTCTTGCTCTCCCCCATCCCTAAGACGTACTTATCCGATTCACGCAGGCGGGATGCCAGGCGCGTAAAGTCGCTGTCTGATGAGACAATGCAGAATCCATCAAGTTGGGTCCGGTAAAGCAGATCCATCGTATCAATGATGAGGGCCGAATCACTTGAATTTTTGCCGCTTGTGTTGCTGTATTGCTGTACTGGCTGGATTGCGTTATCGAGAATGGTCGACTTCCAGCTCCCCATCTGCGGACTTGTCCAGTTACCATAAATGCGTTTATAGATGACATTCCCCAGATTGTTTGCTTCTGAAAGGATGATATCGATATATTGCGGAGAAATATTTTCTGCATCAATGAGCAGTGCAAATTTTTTATCTTGTTCCATAGTAAAAAGCTCCTTATGTGGATGGTTCGTTGTGGATAGTCTTATTATACAGGATTTATAGGAGATAAGAAAGGGAGAGGGAGTGTTTAGGTAGATGCTCAGCGCCCAAATCGTATCATAGACTAAATAAGTGGGAGACCACAGCTGAAAGGAGACAATCTAATCTGGCCTGGATGGAAGTTGAATTAAATTTCCAAAGTGCAGCCAATTTTTACTTTTTCTTCATTAAGTTTTCATACATTTCTCAAAAAGAACAACCCCGCAGCTGCGGGGAATACAGGAGTTCGCTGCTAAGTCTAGGTTTAGTACAAGGGACACCCCTGCATGCGCGGGGAATACGTTGATCCGGCTGCGATTGTTGCTCGGACGAAGGGGTCATCCCCGCATGCGCGGAGAATGCTTATGGAGTAGTTAGCTTGTAAGCAGCCTACCTTCGTAATTCACGCCAGCCGTTGACGTTTAGAACGATAAAAAAGAGTGTGGTAAAAAGAAGTGTTGCTTGTAAGAAGTATTCTGAACGGAAAATCACAAGACAAACGAGTGTGATGCCAATTCCAGATACGCCCGTCCAAAAAAGTGTGATGGGAAGTGCCATCAACAAACCAAGTAAAGCCGTAATTTTTGAATTAGACCCCATGATGATCACCTCTTTAGGTTCATCCCCGCATGCGCGTGGAATGCCCATACGCCGCCTGAAATTCGACGCTGGTGGCGGGTTCATCCCCGCGTGCGCGGGGAATACTCGCAACGCTGATAATACTTGCACGGAATTCCTTTGAATATAACGTCATTGGGTTTTGGGTCATCATACATATCAGTGTATATCTCGCAAGTACATTTTTGGTATTCCTCTATCGTCGTAAAAATACAGTCTTTGCATTGCTCGCAATTTTTGGAGTTGTCGCTCCATACTTCGCTATCATAACGGCTGAGATTCTCTTTCTTCATAGACGTCCTCCCTTATTTTTGGCTATCAGCAACTTCAAGGTCAATGTATATCTTGCTTGAATTTGTATCTTTTTCAACCTTCGTTATCAAAAACACCGTCCCGCTTTCAAGATAATATCAACCGTTCACATTACTTCAATCCACGCCCCACGTGCATGGGGCGACTTTTGGACTGACGGGATTATGCGGAGCAGGGGCGACTTCAATCCACGCCCCACATGCGTGGGGCGACCGTCAACTACCGAGTGCCAGTTGATTGTGGTTGGACTTCAATCCACGCCCCACATGCGTGGGGCGACCGCCGTCTGTTCCCGGTTAGCTTATATACAGACCCACTTCAATCCACGCCCCCCATGCGTGGGGCGACGCGAGCCAATGGAGACGACCGTTATCCCTGAGCAGACTTCAATCCACGCCCCATATGCGTGGGGCGACCTTTTGTTGTCTATATCATATCATAGAGTTTCTTCCTTCAATCCACGCCCCACATGCGTGGGGCGACAGTCTATACCACGGAGGTTGGCGGAGCATAGACAAACTTCAATCCACGCCCCACATGCGTGGGGCGACGCCATGAAAATTATTGATAACGCTTTAAAAAATTGACTTCAATCCACGCCCCACATGCGTGGGGCGACCAGTTTCTGGCGCGCCTACGCCGCTAAGCACTAAACTTCAATCCACGCCCCACATGCGTGGGGCGACACCCAGCCCGATATCACTTAGGGCCGGGCACGCTACTTCAATCCACGCCCCACATGCGTGGGGCGACTCCCCCTTGACCGAACTGTCACGGCGGACGAATACACTTCAATCCACGCCCCACATGCGTGGGGCGACCAGCGCGCCAATTTTCAAGGGCTTCAGTGATTGTACTTCAATCCACGCCCCACATGCGTGGGGCGACTATCTCCGTAAAAATATTGATTTTGATAGAGCGGCGACTTCAATCCACGCCCCACATGCGTGGGGCGACCTTTTGGGCGGTTTTATGGGAAAAAACTATACCGACTTCAATCCACGCCCCACATGCGTGGGGCGACTCGGGACTTTCATGGCAACGCCCATGACAGCTAACTTCAATCCACGCCCCACATGCGTGGGGCGACGAAAACTTAGTTCTCGGGAACGAGTCGTGAAAATACTTCAATCCACGCCCCACATGCGTGGGGCGACGACTATTGTTGCAACGAGGACGCCAACGTCGCAAACTTCAATCCACGCCCCACATGCGTGGGGCGACCTCAAGCTGTCTAAGTAGCTCAAGCGCATCCCCATACTTCAATCCACGCCCCACATGCGTGGGGCGACCAAGGCTCAGGCCGATATCGTAGTAGTCGACGTGACTTCAATCCACGCCCCACATGCGTGGGGCGACCAAAATGGGTACATTTGTTTTGGTTCGTTTTTTGACTTCAATCCACGCCCCATATGCGTGGGGCGACCTTTTGTTGTCTATATAATAACATATACTTTCAAACTTCAATCCACGCCCCACATGCGTGGGGCGACAGCTACATATTGTGTAATTTTCACAATATCCAGCACTTCTTATCATTTTACCTTATAAAATCGATTATTTCCATAAGCAATATTTTATATGATAAGAAATCTAAAGTGCGAAACCGTTAGTAGAATTCAAATTACCGGAGATTCGCATCATTTTACTGGTGCACATTAAATGATGATTGCACCGTCTATATCATACCCATTGTTGACACCCATCGTTTCTATTTTACTTTTATAATTCTTACTAAGTCTATAGAAACGAATGCTATCCTTCTCAGCATCCAGGATACTTCGTAGTTCATTTTTTAAAAGCACAAGCTCCGCTTCATCCAATTTGCATTCAAAGACTGAATTCTGCACTCTTTGGCCTTTATTGACACAAGCTTTTGCCACCCGCCTCAAGCGCCGTTTCCCCGCTTCTGTCTCTGTAGAGATATCGTAGGTAATTAAAACATACACAACACACGCTCCTTTTTATTTCCAAAAAAAGGGTGGATAAGCATCTAGGTCTCCCCGCAAATACCGAGCCAATAAATTAGCCTGCACATAAGGCACAAGTCCCCAGGCAATCTTCTCATTAAGGAAAGGATGCGTAATTACTTCATTTTTTCGCTCACGCCACTTTATCAAAGTCTTCTTTCTTCCCATTTCGGTCAGCACGACTGCACCACTGGATTCAATAACAAAATCTTTGGCATTGACTATCCGTTGGTTGATCAAGGACAAAACAAATCGATCTACAACACAGCCTCTGAACTCCTCCAGCATATCTAAAGCAAGGGAAATCCTTCCTGGTCGATCGACATGCATGAACCCTGCATAAGAATCAAGTCCGACAGTTTCTAGCGCACTGGCAAGATCATTTCCCATTACACTGTAATAAAATGACAGCAAAGCATTCACCCGTGTCATGGGAGGTCGTCTAGAACGAGTTCCAAAAATGAACTCCTTCTTTTGATTTAAAATCATTTCATCAAAACAAGAAAAATATCTTTCTTGGGCAATGCCTTCAATTCCTCGCAGTTCATCCAAGCTACGACATTCTTTAACTCTTGAAAGAAATACACCAAGCTGTTTTGATTCAATTTCCAGATGCTTCGTATCTATGCGTGATTCGTATTGCCGGATATACCGTTCCATTATCCACTTCTGATTATAAATCTTAGCAAGAATCATGTTTCTGGCGATATTGCACGATGCTTCTGGGTCATCAGAGATACGATACTGAACACGTCTCAGCAGTATATTGCCCTTACTCGATCCCTGAAAGCGACCAATTAGCCTACCATTTGGAGTGAGATAAGCAACACTCACCCCCATACCATGACATTCTTCGAGAAGTGCCGGGCTCATTCCAACATAGTTAAAAAGAACAACATTTTCAAGATTATGAAGCGGGACACGACCTAATATGGCCTTGTCTTTCTTTACAACAATTGTTTCACCCTGCTTTCCAACATATACATCAGGCGAAGTGACATACAATGTATTTTTGAGCACCTTCACTCTTCTATCACTTCCCGTATATAATCTATCGCTGACCGTGATACACCAATTTCTGGCATGCAGATATCATGAAGAGAACAAGCTTTACATTTGCTAGTTTTTCGCACCCGCGGGACATACGCCTGTTGATAATATCGGTTCATCTCTAAAACAATTTCTTTTACACGCATCTTTACTTCTTCAGTTATGGGAACAAGAAGTCTATGACGAGTCTCAAAATAGTAAACATACCCTTGGGTAATCTTCACACCCATCATTTCTTCCAAGCATATGCTCTGGGCTGCCAACTGCATGATATCGCTCTCATCTTCTTTTTCTTTACCCCTTTTATATTCAACGGGTTGAACGCGATAATTTGCATCATACTTACTGAAATAATCTCCTTCAGGATTTTCGATAAGTTCTACAACATCACATTTCCCTTGAATTCGAAGTTGATGAGAGACGATATGGAGCGATCTCAGCACTCGCTTTCTCCCAATTTTCTCATCAATTGGGCCACAATCTACCTTGTCATGTTTAACTTTTCCATCTGCCGTAAAGTAATTCTCAGACCACTGCTGTTCAAGATGAATAAGTCCCCATTGACGTCTGCAATAGATGAAGTGCTGAATACCTGCTAGTTGCAGGTATTCAGTTTCATTCACTATCTTTAATGAGGATTTCATTTTCCTTCAAGGATTTCCAACTGTAATCCTTTAGCCTTATACGATGCCATCCTATCTGCATCAACCGATACTATATAATCAGTGAAGCTCCTTGCTTCTCCTTCAACACGCTTCTTGGACTTAACTAAATCGTGTATTTTAGCCGAAGATGCGACACCAAGCTTGTCAGGATGGGTAAACCAATAAATCTTTTCAACATTCATACTGCCTTCAGGACGGGCACTTGAAAGATCATTTTCAAATAAGGAGAGGAGCGCTTCCTTAATGGCATTGGCATCTTCATCATTAAAACCTGTTTTCTCGGAGAAGTAGCAATTCATACTGCCGCACACTTTATATACGCCAAACTTGATGAGGTTTTTAGACCCCATTGTATCGCTGGATCTTCCGCCTTCTTTGGTTGCCCGCATTCCGTTGGTACTCCTCGTGATTTGCATTGTTACAGCTGTTACTGGATCCAGGCTCCGTCCCAAGCTAATAGATACAGGTCCCCGGATGCCAATAGACCGTTTTTGATAGGTAATCACCTGACCAAAGCTGCGAATGTCAATCCATTTTTGACAAGCTTGTTCCCTGATTTCTTCAGCCGTATTTTTAGTCGTAAACTGATGGTTGAATCGCTCTTCCAACGATTTAAATCCATCTTGGTTACGATCATTTGCCTGGACAAAAATTTCATATCCCGCATCTTGAAGTCTATTCCGAACTTTTCTCTTGATGCATACATCAGAAACCTCTCCGAATCCTTCATAGTCCGTTCTCGGCATATTTTCAAGAAGTGGATCCCCATTCGGATTGGCATTTTTTACAGAGAAAAATAGAACGAAATCGATTTTTTTGCTTAAAGTTTCCATCATAATGACTCCTTTTCCATTAGTTTTCTTGATTCTCTACTTTATCATCTTCACTTTGCAAAACTTTTTTTGCAAAGAATTGTTGTTTTTGATAATAAAAACCTAAAATAAAATCTTCATTAACAGGCCGATTTAAATTATCTTTTTCATCTGTCAGCTCAGTAAGTTTACTAAACAGTTCTGAAAGAACTTGTTCCATGTGAATAACAAAGCCTTTGTGCGATTTCAAAAGGAATGCACGAGCATATTCAGTTCGCTTTTGTAGTTCCATCGATGTCTTTTGAGGACTTTGAATCATTGAAGTCCACAGTCTATTTGCGTTGGTAGGACGGGCAGAAGATTCTCCATTACCTCCTTTTTTCTTTACCGTCATGGCATAGCTTTCCAGCTGATCAAAAACAGCAAGAATTCGACCGTACGTAAAACTGCGATTATCCATTACAAAGATTTCTCCTTTCTTGTCAACAACAGGGATTTTTAAATCTGTCTTATATTTTTTTATTAAGCTACATGTCGTGCGATGAGCAATTGATTGATGAAATCTGAAAGTAGCTGTGTTTTTCACGCGCTTAAAACTCAATTGCATCAAGTCTCTCGGGAATATTTTTCCTTCGAGCATACACTCCATTAAACGCTCAATCAAATTGACCCGAACGCTCTCTTTTTTTACTGAAATACCCTTTTCAGAATCGTCCCCAATAAGGATATTCGTTATCGTATATAAGGAAGGAGCTGAAGATTTCATTCTTCCATCTTTCATGGAGTATACAGGCCACTCTAAACCATTGAACCAGTATTCAACGCGTTTTTTCAAATCTGAATTATGGAAACTCCTAAAATATTTTATTGCTATGCGCCCATTATTAACTTTTTCCACCATAAGTACGCAGAAATAACTATCAACCTCAGCGTTCACCATCGTTTTGAGACCCGAAAGAAATTCATTAATCGTTTTGCTGCGATTAGCGCCTAAGATAATTTCTGGGGAAGAAGTTTCAAGTTCCACATTTTCGTCTTCATCGTTTTCCTCATCTTCAGGCTCTACCTGACTCGCAGCAATTGGCATCCCACCCATTAGCAGGTCATGCGACATCCAGGAAATTACATAGGAGCTGCCCCCTATATATTGACTAAAGGATTTTGAGTCCATTAAAAACTTTAGCATGTTGTGAACCTTTTGAGATGTTCTATAGCCAACATGCACAATTTCTTCTCCCGTTTCAAATCGTCCACGATAAGCCTCAATATGATTGCTTATACCAATTACTTTAGCGTTTCCAATAATGCCCCTATGAGTAAAGACACAATACTGCTTCTCCCCAGAAATATCACAGAAATCAACGTTATCTGTTTTTGTTTCAATCTGATGCTCCACGTAATCGACATAATATTGATGAAGATTCGTTGCTAGTTGACTTCTAGTTATTATTCCCGGTATCTCCACATGAATGGTAACGAATATCTTGTCCAAAGCAAGATCAAAGCGCTTTATTTTTCCCTTCTCTTCTTTATCCCAATAGATTTTATCTTCATCGATAATACCATTTTCTTCCGAATGACCGATTGAATAATGCTCTCCATCTGTCGTTTTCTTAATAACATCAAGAACATCTTTTTTCACATCACCATTTTTTACATAAGTAAAGATGGCATGAAGAATGGGGTTAGGATGCTCCTTCTCATACTCAATAAATGGTTCCAAATTCTCTAAGTAATCTTCATGCTTATCTCTATCCTTATTTCGCTTCTTTGGAGATGTAACAAAAGTTCCCGCAACATACTCAAAATTGTCGAAAAGCGGATGAGGGCAAGAATTTGCAGTGCGAACAGCAGATTCTTCAGTTACAGGAAATACAATATATTCGTCCTTATCTAAAAATCTTCCGTCAACGTATTTCCCATCTTTAGATATTGTTAGTTCGACAATATCAAGCTTGCCTGCACTTTTGCGATTGGAGTGATATAAAGGCATAATGGTTGGAATCTTAGGGTCTATTAACCTATCAACTAAATTTTCCGATTCAGCATATTCATACGTCTTGAGAAGCATTTGGAATAGATTCATTATCTATATCACCTACCTTATTATATTCTTCCCATTCTTTTTCGACAGATTTGATGTCTTTTTTCATAAATTGCTTGACTTTGTATTCATTCAATCTATGCTGGATAGCACACTCTTCCGGTCTCTTAAAACGGATTGTTCCATCTTGCATAACAATCGAATCAAATTGGGAATAAAGCGTTCCTTCTCCCTTCTTATTCAGCGCATAATCTTGGTAGGAAAAGGAATGAAACATAATCCCTAAAGACACAGTGCCATGAATTGGCGATGATAATTTTTCATATTCACCTTTTCGGAGTCTTGAAACTGTACCAATACATTCCCTTGTTCCAAGAAAGATATCATGGCGTCCCCCTCTTGCCATAGAGCGAAGCAGAATTTGTTCATGCTTGATTTCATTTTGATCTTGCTGCAGTTCCGGTCGGTTTTCAGCCCATTCAAAATGGAATTTGATTGCATAAGACACGTCCCTCAAATAAGTAAAATGACTCAGGTCCTTGCTTCCATTATTCATAGGAAGAAGGATTCCTTTTGTCTCTGTTTGAATCGGTTTCAGTACTTTTACTTCGTCAATCAAGTAGTACAGTGTGGGTTTCCAATAAACGGCCTCCACGATACCCTTTAGGGCCTGCATGGTAGGCACTATATAGCTTACTTTTTCTCCTAGCCCTTTGTTCAAAGGATCAGTAAAAAGAGCATAAGGTCCATCAATTTTCATATAGAATGGATTTGATGCAAACAAGATAGTCACTCCTTTAAAATATTTCATCTCCAGAATTTGCTTTTATAAGGCCCAACTCATTGTCATAACACTCTTTATTGAGGATGCAAATCCCAAATTCATTCAGAATATTTTCTTCATCCAAAGCGTCTTGATATGCCTTCTTATTTCTGATATTCACGGTATACCTCTGTAATTTTTTTATGAGTCCCTTGAATTGCCCAAAATCTTTTTCTTCGACTGCCTCATATAAAGAATCTATAAGTGCCTTATTCTTATATTGAACAATGACTGTACTTCCGCTCTCATTAATCAATGCGTAATTCTTTGACGCAGTCTTAAAGTTCTGTCGCAATAAAAATTCTGTCATATTCTTTGTTTTAGCAGATAATAAGCGTTCGGGATGATGAACTTCATTGTATCCAACCACAGCATATTCATTTTTTCCCAATAAAGATACCAATGTGTCATGGTTGTTTTTTAATTCAAGCGGATAGGATAATGTGTATACTCCTGCATTGGCGTAAAGGTTCTCATAATAAGATGGTAAATAGGGTGCAAGATCAAATGTTTCATCTGAAGCAAAGCCTTCATTAAATTCACTACGCAGCATTTTGGACGCGGATTCTCTCTCATCCTCCATTTCTTTTAAATTCTGCAGCGATTCTTGAGCATAACGAATTAAATATAGGTTTCCCTTGTTTTTCATTAGCCCTTCTCGATTACAGCGGCCAGAAGCCTGCATTACGCCATCAATACTTGTCACCGAATCTATAACAACATCAAAATCTACATTGACTCCTGCAGAAATCAAATTAGTTGAGACGCAGATTAACGGTTTTTCTCTCTGTCCCTTTCTCAATGCTCTTAACGCACGTTTAAGGTTGTCAATCCGTTCCAATCGATGAGCAGCGCATAAATTTGTCGTGAGGTAATATAAATCCGCTGTGTCGCTATATTCTTCTTGTAATGCCTTGTATAAAGTCCCAACAGCACTTTTTGTATTTAAGATAATGAGAAAACTTTTGTAGAAACTCAGTTGATTACGCAAGAACAATAGAATTTCTGAAGTATCTACACTATCTGAAAAATGCTTGCCTAACAAAGAATGAAAATTGACTCGAGAAAATACCGAATGTTGACTCCATTCTTTACTGACCAGTTTAGCCTCCGCATGCTTCGTACCATATAAGCAAGGAAATAGAAGAACGTTTTTGTTATCAAGCGATGGCAAGGTTGCTGTACAATGGATAACAGTAACATTCATGAACCGCGTCAAGAAATTGGTCATTAAATTCATTAAATAGACTGTTTTTATCGGAAGAGACTGTATTTCATCAATAATGATGACACTGTTGGCAAATTTGCAAAAGCGCCGCAAATTAGATGACTTTCCCTTGAAAAGCGTATTTGTAAACTGTACAAGGGTTGTTAGGACGACAGGACTTTCCCAACTATCTCTCAGATAACTTTTCAAGGAATATTCTTCTTCTGACATTTCTTGCGTATCTTCCACTACATTGGAATGATGCTCCAGGACATGTTCTTCTCCTATGACATCCTGGATTTCACGCGCATTTTGCTCCAATACCGAAAGATAGGCTGTTACATAAAAAATTCTTTGATTTCCATGGATACGCGCATGTTCTACGGCATACCTCAGACTACTCATTGTCTTTCCAGCGCCTACTGGTAAATCAAGCACATAACATCCATAGGGAGTCCTCTTAGCGGATTGAAGGACTTCATTTGCCAGTTCAGAACGCACCTTGTTGATGGTTGAATCACCAGCATGAGAGGCATACCCTTCATACAACTTTTCTATACGAGAATGCATTTTCTCCCAAATCATGTCAACCTGGGATTTTTTCAAAATTGGATTAACATCATGACGATTCCAGTTCGATGAATTATAAATATCTGCTTCTTTAAGGATTGACAGAAGCAGCCGTACGGTTGCCCCCATAAAAAAATCCGTGCAACTTTTCTTACGTTGTGGAGAAGTTTCTGCAGCAATGTCTTTTATTCGTTGGTTCCAAACTTTATATTCATTGTAACCAAGCAAAAACAATTGACTTAGATTTTTCCCCCACGCTTTCTTGGATAGTTGATTTAATCCATCCAAACATTCTTCCAAATTAAGCCCATCAACTTGTTTTTCCAGCTGCAATTTTACATGCCTAATCCGGGATTCAGTCCTGTAACAATTATTGTCCAAAATATCATAAAGACCATGATGTGCAAGGATAGGATACGTCAACAAATCGCAATAATCTTCCAATCCTTTGACATCTTTAAACTGGGCTGACTGTACCAAACGATCCTTGATTGTCAATAAACAGTATCCGCCATAGGACGAATGATCCCCACCAGAATCTCTTTTTCCCTGTATATATTCCTGAAATTCACTCAGACTCTTCCCCGCGTCGTGAAGCAGTCCAATAAGGGCACAAATATTTCCCACACCTAATTCTTTTCCCCTACTTTCGGCATATAGGGCCGTATCAACAAGATGTTCCGCTAAATATTGTGATACCTCTCTATCTTCATCTTTGCTGATATGAGCAAGCAGAGAAAAAAAATCTCCAGTCAAAAAACCGCCTCCCTCCATATAAAAAGAATTGCATTTCTTGATTATAAATTTTAAAATCGCACTGACTTTTGCCCGTATTCATTTCTAATCACTATTATACGCCTCCAATTATTTTAATCAAGCTTTTTAAGTCCATTAAAACGGACACAAATTACCTTTAATTTCAGGAATAATTATTAATTATAAACCAAATCATGAAAAACGTCATTTTATTTCATTAACTTGTAAAGCACGTGTTAATTCAAGATGTTGGTTTTGTGTGACGATAAAGGATAATAAGAAGAAAGACCCGAACACGCCGCCCCAAACCTTCCTATCGGTCGTGGGCGCCGAATTGATTTTTCGATAACACGGTCCTTTGGACTGCCTAGCACAGCAAGCTGTGCTAGGCAGTCTTGAACCATCGAAAATGTTCCTCACTACCGTTCGTTTGGAGACGTCGGGACAAAAAACGTCCCTCCTCATCCGCCACCCACCAAGCCGGCTTGGTGGATACTCCCGCCTTGGTATGGCGGATTGATGCTACGCATCGAGTTCTGTGGCAAAAGATCCGATCAAAAGCGAATCATTTTAGCGCCCGGTCACGATTTTTTGCTTCTCTATTGCTAAGGCACAGGGAGCTCTCAAAATCGGTCGAAGATTGACGTGCTGCCTTTTTAGGGCAGATCGGCTCCGCGGGTCGAGGTTCTAAACCAATCACGACTGTTCGAGCCTTTGCATCAAACCTAAAGAAAAGCATATAAATCAAGCCTTACCCCGAATCATATCATGAATTCGAGGTAAGGCTTTTTCCTCTTTTTTCTTATTTCCTTATGGAAACGCTCTTATAAGATAGGAACACTAGTTAAATGAATGTAATCTCCGCAGAAACTGCTGTCGCATTTTACTAACAACTGCCTCAATGGGACTAATTTTTAAGTGTCAGAGCCAGCCAGCGAAGATGTCCCTAGCTAGCCGCTGTTAGTAAATTTAGTCAAGCATCCACGCCAAAGCCTCTTATTAGAACTTCCAATTCAGTCCGGCACGGATATTATACGTCCTTGCAAAATCATTTCCAAAGTAGCGATCCACATCAATGTAGAACTGCTGGTTCTTACCAATCTGTGAGGTGTATCCGACACCGAGGACGCCCCACGTGCCTTGGCTGTCGCCGGGGCTTCTAAGGTAGGTATCGTCGGCAGAGACGGCAAGGTCCATGCCATCAAGGAATTCGTGGAGGACGCTTGCTTTCAGGTAGAACTTTTGATCCTTTTCTTTATTGAGGTCCCGGACAAGGTCAACACCCAAGCGGCCAATGAGGCTCCAGCCGTGGTCCGCGTCAATCTTGATGCCCATCGAGTCGGTGAAGTCATAGCTATCAAGATAGGAGCCTTGGACCTGCACCTGCGGTACAATACTCCACTTTTCGCTGAGCTTATCGACTTGACCAAACTCTGTGGAAAGGCTGACAATATTTTGATCATACTCGCCTTTGTAGATGTTTCCTGTCTGGCCATCCGTCGATTCATAATCCGTATGGAAACGATGGAACTTGATATACGAATCAAGGTAGCTGTGGGAGCCTTTTTTCCAGGCAGGTTTTTGGTCCATTTCCACCTCGGACGGGATAAATTTCCACGTGTCATAGAGTGCAAGGCCGGTATTTTTTACGGTAAGATGGCTCGCATAGCCTTCCAGATGGCCCTTTGTCTTGCCATAGAACCCAGAAAGGCTCAAGCGATGCTTTTCCGTTTCTTCGTCCTGGAGGACCTTACTATAGCCCATCTCATAGGTATTGCCGTCAAGTTCGCCCATGTCGTCGATACCAAGGTTCTGATAACGAAGGCGGGCCCAAGCCCCGTCATTGGCACCGGGCGTGAAGTACTGTGACTCACCGGACCGGTTTGTAAAGGTATCGAGATCTGATACATGACGCCAGACCATCTTAAGGGACTTATCAGGAGAAGCACCGCCGGCATTGGGTTTTGTCCCCAGCTTCTTTTCCAGATAGACGTTCTTGCCGCCATAGGTTTCTGCCACCGTGTCCGTCGATGGTTTTTTCGTATGGGTATCGCCGTTATACTGAGTCGTATCGTTCAGAGCGTCACTGTCATAATCCGCGTATCGGACAGTCAAGGCATCATTGGTGACACCATGGGCCACATAGTAGGGGCGGCCTTCCACAAATTCATTCCGCGAATCCTTCACCGTCGCAAAACGTACACGGTCCCCATCGGACATCTGTTTGTCCAGGGCTTCGATGTTCTTGATGAAAAGGGTCTGGGCATCGCTCGTTCCCTTCTCAATATAGAGCATGTCACTCTGGGTGTTGTCGTTAAAGTCAAGGTCCATGGCAAAGGTGTGGCTGCCCGCAAGGGTCCCAATTTCAAGGGCGTCACCGCCGTCTTTGAAATAAACTGTACTGCCCTTTCCCGAAAGGCTCGTCACAGCCGATGAGCCCGTCATTTTCCAGAGGGCACCTTCGCCCAAGGTAACATCAATGGTGCCGGTGGCGACATCATATCCATTTCGGCTCGTCACAAGACCCGTATCGGCCGTACCTTCAAAATAGCTGGCATTTTGAAGGTCCATGGTCACTGCACCGCCTTTTGTGGCGCCACTTTCACCAAAAGCAGTGACATTTCCCACCACATTCATGGTGGCCTCGTCACCTGATGCCTTGATGCTGACCGTGCCCGCACCGCTGGCCTTGATGTCGCCTGCAATATGGCTCTGTTCCTCATAGGTCAGTTCAACCGATGTTTTTGCCGTTTCGCTGTCTTTTCCATCACTTCTGATGGCGGTGCCGCCTGCATTGACCGCAAGTTCAGTCTGGCCTGCAACGAGGATGGCCGCATCATTCTTGGCGCCATTAGTTTCAGCAACAAGACCCTGGTCTCCGCCTTTAAGGATGTTCTGGGTGCCCTTTATGGTTAGGTTTCCTTCCGAGACATGGGCTGCAGCAGAAGACCCCAAGACTTGATTGCGCTCACTGGCCTCAAGCAGGACTGTACTGTTTCCATCCACACGGATTCCAGTTCCCGTCGCTCCCTTGATTTCAGACGCATCCGCAATGACTTCATTATTTTGACCTGTAACCTGCACAGAGCCGCCATAATAGTCATAACGTTCATTTTTGAATCCTGTCGATTTAATGCCATAATAACGCGCATTTTTAGGGAGCTCTCGTCCAACTTCCTGGGCTGTTTTTGCTGCCTTCTCCCCATCAGGTCGGACTCCTATGAAATTGTTGCCATTTGGAGCTGAAAGGGTAACGTCCCCCGCTACGTTCCCAATCCCAGCAGCATAAGACCTATCTCGAGCCACCGATTCAGCCGCAAGAGAGATAATATTATTGCCCTTTTCCGCTGTGAGCAGTAGGATTCCATGATCTCCGCCATAAAGACCGCTTAGGATTCCTTCCCCCTTAGAGCCGACGGTAATGCAATTGTTGCCCTCCGTCGCCGTAATCGTAATCTTGCCAAAATTGCTCGGGATGACGCCAGCTGTTTCTTGGGCCGCCTTTCCGCTATATACTGCGATTTCGTTTTCCTTGGCTGAGAGCACAACTTGAGAGCGGTAGCGGTCCCCGTCGTACCATTCAATGGGATATTTATAGGGTCGATAACCATCTCCTAACATCGACGTAGATTGCGCCCCAATTCCATACGTAATGGGACTGAATGCGGAATGGACCGGTTCAACATAGATTCGATTGGTGCCTAACGGAGCATTCAACACGACTTTTCCGCGAAGCTGCCACTCAGGACTATACATCATCCAATCTCCGACTGTCCAATCCAAAAAATAACTGTCGACCCCTACTGTAATATCTTGAGCTCCTTTTCCGGTATAAATGGTATTATCTCCCTGCCGAGCTGTCACTTCGATCAGTCCGGAACCATAGGCCGAAAGGACGGTATGGTTTTGAGGGATGATCCGCTCATCATAGCCGGTTTCTTTCCACTCTTGATTCTTCACATATCCGATGAAGTTGCTCTTTCCCTTGATTTTTATATATGACGGAACAGACGATGAGCGGATGGGACCAGGTTTTTCATTGCCGACTATCTGGGTATCATCAGAGACTGTATAGCCAGCGTCAGTGATTACATAGGTATCTGGAGAAAACCCGATGGAATCAGTGGATGCCGCATCAGGGCTGTAAGCATCCTGAAGGACAACCCTCACGTCACCTTTTTGCGCTTCCATCTCAAGAAGACCGAGTTTTGGCATCGCATATATGGCTGCATTGACAGGGGGGGATTCCCGCCAATCAGAATCGGTATCATCTACAGGAATATAGTTTGTGTTGGGGGTCATTAAAATCTTGATGTCTTGTTGAGCCGTAATCCAATGCGTTGCATACTGCAGCCAAGTAGAAAAACGGACTTTATCCTTAAGTTCATCTGGATCGTAGCCTGGGACAAACCACCATGTATCAGCTAAAAAGCCAATGAGCTGAGGCGTCTTGGACCCATTAAACCGAGGATCATAAACAGGCGCACGAAGTGATGCCTCAAAAGAATCTGCATCAACCCCCCACCTCAGGTCATAAGCTGAAGAAAGAAGATTCGTTCCATTGTTGACTGCCAGATCTTCTTTGGTCAGTGTTTTATCCAGTACGATGGAAGCGGTCATTCCCATTTGACTGGATGAAATCGTGCCACCCAAGATAAGCAAAGTGCCTAGTACAATTTTTGATTTGATTTTCTTTGTTTGATGGATGTGTTTCATTTCCCTTCTCCCCCATAATAGATTTCTATGGATTTTTATCTTTTTAATAAAAATAGTCTGTTTATAGAGGGTATCTTATTTATATTTATTTGTCAATATCAATTATTTTTCTTAACTAAACTCCTTATTGTATAATCTCGATGAATAAAAAGCTCCCGCAAAAATAGCGGGAGCCAATAGAAATAATAGGGGAATATGTGTCAAATGCGAAATTCGAGTCTGACAAAATCTGGTACTTCGACACTGCCACCGGTAACACGGCTCACAAGGTCACGGGAATCAAAAAACGCCAGCCATCACTAATGTCTTCAGATCATCGAGGGTCGTACCAAGTTCCAAAAATCTTGATAATCCCTCAACTGCCATTCTTCCATTCATCATGATGACTCGCTCCTTTTCACTCGTAATCAAAGAAACCCATGGGGTTCCACACAAGGAAATGGGTTATGCTGCTGGACGGATCAAGACCAAACAGGTTTCAAAAGGCATCTCCCAATTCCTTTCACACTCACCGTCTGCCCTTATGGGCACTGTTTTGCTTCATATCCATCCCGCCTTATTTGTTCGCTATATCTGAACACTTATTATACTCATTTTAATGGGTAGATAAATCAGTTTGAAAATCGTCACAACATGAAAGTTAAAATCAACTAAATTGTAAAGAATTTACGGTTAGATAAAAGAATTATCCAGCAAATTTCCCTGTAAAGTCTTTAAATTACATAGTGTAATCGGAGGATCTTGATTTGTCCTATTTCATCATCCTGCATATAGGTCAAGGAAAACCCGTGCGGAGACCGTATTGCGTGTACCGCGGTCACCACTTTTTTCCCGAACATTATCGGTTTTTAGGGTTCTCCTCGTGTCGCCTTTTTACAAAAAAAATCCCAGACTAAGTGAAGAAATCACTTAATCCGGGAGGTCAGGATAGGGCCCGATTTACTTATGGAGCTCTTTTCTAAACTGCAGCGGTGTGCGCATGGTCTGAAGTTTGAAACATTTGATGAAATAACTGGTCGAACTGAATCCTGTTCGTTGTGCGACAGCACTTACAGGAAGTTCTGTATTTCGCAGGAGGACTGCAGCTTTTTCAAGGCGATATTTATTGAGGAACTGGTAAATTGTTTCGTGGACCGTTTCCTTAAAAATCCGGCAGCACTCGCTGCCGCTGTAACTTGTAAAGGCTGCAAGGTCCGTTATGGCAAAGTTTTCATGGTAATGGGCCTTGATAAAGCCCATAAGGGTCTTTGTGATGGACTGGTGACGAGCGGATGTGGATTTCTTGGCCTTTGTAAAGGTCACGTTCTTGATGAACAGGGACCAAATGCGATACATGACGCTCATGAGGTCCACTTCGTAGGCCGTCTCCCCTCCCCGTTTGATGAGATACGCGCCCTGCACCTCATCCATCAGTTTCTTGCACCAGGGAATGAGGGGATGAAGATGGACGGCCGTAAATTCCGGATTTTTTGTATAGGGCTCAACAAAATTTCGATCCATATACGACCCACTGCGAAGACCGAGGGCACTGGGACTCAGGTTCAGGCAGACAAGGATACCCGATTTTTGCTGCCGGGGAATCACGCGGTGAAGCTGCCCGGCATTCATGATGAGTCCTTCCCCTGGATGGAGTTCAAATTTCTGGTCCGTCAGCATGACAGCCATATCCCCTTGGATGGCAAGCAGGATCTGGATTTTTTCATGCCAGTGCCAGTTACTGAAGCCGAGCCGTTTTTTCCAAATGATTTCGTAATAAACGTCAAGGGGCAATCCATGCTCCTCCGTGACCATCCCATCGTAGTAGGGATGGATCCGCTGGTCTTCTTGATTGTGGCTGACAATGAGACGATCTAAGGGGACTCTCTGCATAAGACACCTCACCTCTTCCCCCAAAAGGGAAGTTCATTCTACTTTTATCTTACCATAGGCGATCACAGATAGAAAGCCGCAGCCTTAAGGCAAGATGCCCGTACCATCAAAGGCCGGGATAAACTTGTCATCAGCGGCGGGACTTTCCTGAATGAAACCGTCTTCGATGCGGCTTTCCAGAAAATGCAGTTCCACTTCTTCATATTCGTCATCTGTGAGCTTGCGATTGATTTCCGGATACTGGGCCGCCGTGCCGCAGGGGACATATTGACGCATGAGGCTTACCATGACGTCGCCGGGGGAAAAGGTATCGGCAATCCAGTCGATGAGGCGCATACTGTCCTTACCGTGACCAGGAAGGATCAAATGGCGGATGATGACGCCTTTTTGCATAATGCCCCGTTCGTCAAGCTCATAAGGACCCACTTGGCGGAACATCTCAAGGATGGCCTTGGACGCTGTAGTAAAATAATTGTTGCAGCGGCTGTAACGCTGGGCCAGGGCATCATCATGGTATTTAAGGTCGGGAAGATAGATTTGGACCTTTCCTTCAAGCAGCCGCAAGGTCTCCACCCGTTCATAACCGCTTGTATTATAGACGACGGGGACCGGAAGGGCTGGCGTGAGCGATGGCAGGATGATAGGCAGATACTGCGTAGCTGTCACAAGGTCAATATTATAGGCGCCTTGGTCGATGAGCGCCTGATAAATGGCCCGGAGGCGGTCCGCCGTCACTTCCCAGCCATGGTTTTCTGTGCTGATTTCACTGTTTTGACAGTAGACGCAGTGCAGCGTGCAGCCAGAAAAGAAAACCGCGCCGCTGCCGCCTTTTTGAGGGTCTTCCCCACTTAGGCAAGGCTCTTCCCAGTGATGAAGGGCCGCACGCGCCGCCTTAGGCGTCATGGCGCAGCGACAAACACCGTAGTGGCCAGGTCCGCCTTCATGAAGCGGACGCACAACGCCGCAGGTAAAAGGACAAAGGGTACAAGGTTCCATAACGTTCCTTTCTTTCGCATAGCTTTTCTAGAGCAGGCATAAAAAAACTCAACCCTGAAAAACAGGATTGAGTTTACCGCTTATCACTTAGAGAACCCGAGCGGCCCCAATATAGCGGGCACCCCAATAACCGCCGAACACATCGGAAACGGTCACGCCCGTACTGGAACCAGCCTGAAGCATCTTGCCGTCGCCAATATAGATCCCGACATGGGAGGGACCCGGTTCATACGTTTCAAAAAAGACCAAGTCACCGGGCTGAAGGTTCCGGGAAGAAACCTTTGGATAACTGTAATACTGGGTATCCGCTGTTCTGGGGATGCTGATGCCAATCTGACGGAAGACATACTGCGTATAGCCGGAGCAGTCAAACCCCCACGGCGTCGTTCCCCCAAAGACATAAGGCACACCTACGTACTCAAAGGCTCGGGAGATCAACCTTCTCGCTGCCCCGCTGCCATGATAGGAACGCCCGCGGCTTACTCCATATCCTGCATACTGGGGCATCCGTTTTCCCATGAGCTTCATGTACGTGGAATCACCAATGATGCCATCCACTTCAAGGCCCATGCTGGCTTGATATTTTTTGATGGCGTCGACGGTTCTTTCGCCGTACACACCGTCAGGAATCCCGATATCATAGCCTTCCATAAGCAGTTTTTCCTGAATGGCGGCCACTTCCGGCCCCGATTCGCCTTGATGAAATGCCGCTGCATCCGCACTCTGGAAAGGGACAGCAGCAAAACTCAACACAAAGGCGGCAACAGCCCCAAGCATCATCCGTTTTAAAATAATAAACACACCCTCTCGATTCACCTACGAAGTTAGCTGCCGGGTTCGGGTCGAGACACCCTATTCCTAAAAGAAAGGAAATTCACCCCAACATTGGGTCCTCCGTTCGTATCCCTACGATTCGGTTTTATTAAATTTACGTTTTCTGCACTTCACATTATAGCAATGGAAGGAAAAAAAGTCCAATATGTCACATTTTGTTCAAGAAATGGGTACGAAAAAAGACGCTTTCAAGCTGTCAATTCGGTTAATGCCCAAATGGTGGTTCCGCACCTGCAGTGCTGGCGGTGGAGTAAAAAGCGTTCTTTCCCTGTATTTTAACTCAGTCCAAAAATCGGACTGAGTTAAAATATAG
>ENA-ORUO01001228-ORUO01001228.1-human-gut-metagenome-genome-assembly--contig:-NODE-1228-length-26281-cov-16.580531_pt1 | contig 26281 bp, 21 predicted proteins | sample MGYA00242082_ERZ509215 | MGnify/ENA primary metagenome ERZ509215 (study PRJEB26280, sample SAMEA2338829) | human gut metagenome | biome: human gut; feature: human-associated habitat; material: faeces... | reverse complement strand
TTCTGGTTCTCTTTTGGCACGCAAAAGAGAACTTAGCCCCGCGTAACCGCGCTCTGACCCCGCGCCACCGGCGCGAGAACCAGTTCAAAGTTCCTTAAAGTTCCTTTAAGAACCCATCCAGCTCCCGCTGGTTCCGAATCAATACATATTTCTCCGGATACTTTTCCCCGATCCTCTCCATCTTCGCCCACTTTTGCTTTGTGCGCCCATCGTGGAGGATCCAGCGGACGAATTCGGCATCTATCTTCTCTTCGCACCCGGGCGCAGACGACTCCCTCACACGGCCTTTGTTCTGCTGCCAGCGCCGTACCGCCCGCCAGAGGCAGACCAGCGGTGAAAACCAGAGCACGATGATCTTATCCGCTTCTTTCAGCCGCCGGGCATAGCAGGTCTTTGTATAATTGCCGTCGATGACCCAGCCGCCTGCGTTCTCGTCGAGAAACTGCCGGACAATGGCTTCTTCCTCGGTGAAGGGCCGCTCCACCCAGCCGGACAGGAAATGCACGGTATCCATATAGAGCACCGGCAGGCCGTATCTCTCTCCCAGGCGCTTTGCCAGCGTGGATTTTCCGCTGCCGCTGGTACCAAGTATCGCTATTTTCATCTCTGCCTCCCTTTACCTTATATATAAGATGTATCAGACAGTATACGCTGACCGTCTGATAACGTCAAGTTCCGGCTTGACATTTCGTCTGCCTGCTCGTATGCTATAATCATAGAGTCTATGACAGGAGGTCTTGCAGATGACATCTCCAAAAAAACGTGTCAATCCGCTGTTTGTTGCTTTAGCGGTCGTGCTGGTGGCTGTAGTGGCCGCTGTGGGCGTGGTCTTTTTCCAGCTGCACAGCAAAATCTCGGCTCTGCAAACCGGTGCATCCTTCACCTTCCGGTATGAGATAGCGCCCAACAGCCCGGATAAGCCGCCGCTGCTGAACATCCTCGAACGGGTAAACGCTTCCAGCGGAAGCGTCAGCGGGCAGTATGCGCCCGGAAAGCTGCAGCTTTCCTTCTACCAGCTCAACGAAGACGACTCCGTCAAGACGTCCCCCTTCACCCGGGTCTATATCGACTCGGAAGAGACGCTCTTCGACATCGGGCAGCTCTACACCGTTCTGCGTCAGGCTGTCACCGATAAACTCTCCCTCGCAAGCGTTCTTCTGCCCGAGTGGAGTCTCGGAGACTACATCTCCCAGACGCAGGCTGCCGCCGTGCTGGGCGTCGAGACGAACAAGGTCGAGCTGCAGGAGCTTTCCGGCTTCACCCTCTCGCTCAAGGGGCTGAAAAAAGTCTCTCCTTCCGCCGCGCGAGACGGCTACCGCTACTATCAGTTCCCCGCCGCAGCCGACGGCACGACCCTCGTGCTCGGCTTTTCGACGGACGCTCTCTTCTCGAAGACCACGCCCATCCATGTGCTGCTGACCATCCCGGACCACAACGTCCACATCCAGCTCACCGGCACGGTGGCTTCTGCCAAGACGGTGCTCTCTCCCCCGGCTTCCCGGATGAGTGACGAGGACATCGCCACGCTGGCTCAGATACGCCAGAGCATCGAGTCTGTCTGGAAGATGATACAGTCCGCCGCCCAGACCACAAACTGAATGATACAGAAAAAGCAGACGCTTTGTGCAGCGTCTGCTTTTTTTGGTTTGCGCTTTTCGTTGTCATGACCACAAAGAGAGAGGAAGTTTTTCTCAGTAATGCACGACATTGCCCGCATTGCGGATGCGCGCCAGCACCGGCTCTGCCTCCGGGCTGCGGAAATAGTCGAGGCTGGTCCTGGGCAGCAGCGTCTCGAGGGTATCCCAGTCGCCGCTCTGCAGGCACTGGCGGACGGTGGAAGCACTGATGGCCTTGCCGTTTGCTTCTTTGCGGGGTACAACGACACACTCGATACCCGCTTTGGGCAGCTGCTCGCACATGATCTGGTTGTAAAGCCCCGTCACCTGACTGGCAGGCTCCTCGCCCACATAGCGGGCCGTGATGTTCAGCGCCGCCGCGATTTTCGTAAAGACGGCGAGGTCCAGCCGGGCGTGGCCGTCGATGACAGCGGCCTCATCCTTCAGGAAGTAACTGGGGAAGGTGGCATTCGAGATGATGTAGGGGCCGCTGTCGTGGAGCACGACGTTGGGCAGATGGGCCACGCCCGCCTCCACCAGCTTCCTGCGCACGGCGAAAGGCACGAGGCTGGCGTCCTCACTGACCACGAACAGGTGGAGCGTGTCGCAGGCGGCAGCAGCTTTTTCCACAAGATACTGATGACCGAGGGTAAAAGGGTTCGCGTTCATGACGAGGGCCGCACTTTTGCCCTCGGTTTTGGTCTTTTCCAGATCGCGCAGATAGGCCCCGAAACCGTCGCGGCGGTTCTCCATGAAGACAAGGGTATCCTCCACCCGGGCGATCTCGTAGAAGCCGAGGTCGCCGAAAAACTTGGAGCTTTTCACCTTGGTGTAGAGAAACAGGTGCATATTCCCCCGCGCACACTGCACCTCGATGAGGTGGGTGATGATCTGGTTCAGCAGACCCTCGCCCTGATGGGCGCTGCTGACGGCGAAGCACCGCAGGGTGTTGCCGAAGCAGCTGCCGGTGCCGATGACGTTGTATTCCTCGTCGAACATGGCGCAGATGTAGTCCAGATTGCCGTCGCGGCGGATGCCCTCCTGACCCAGCAGTGTGTCGATTTGGGCCAGAACGGTTTTATCGGTCGGATAGACCTGCGAAATGGTATATTCACTCATCGATATTCCCCTCAGTAGTAACAAAATGGAGCAGCCAGGTCAGCGCCAGCAGGTCGGCACTGCCGCCGGGCGAGAGATTTTCTGCAATGAACCGGTCATCCAGCGCCGCGAGGGCATCTTTATCCGGGTAAGGCGTCTGGGCGAGAAGGGCTTTCAGCTCTTCGGTGAGGGCCAGCTGACGCTCCCGGCTCGAGCGGGCAATGATGTTGGTATCGGTGCTGTTGGCCAGGATGGCCAGCAGTGCGCCGCCGCCGACGCGGTCGAAGTCGTAACCCTTGGCAAGGCCCTCTTCCAGCACCGGCAGACCGACATTCAGCACCGTGGGAAGTCCGGCTTCCACCTGCCCGCGCACACCGGTGATGCCGTACCGGATATAGAGCTTCTGGCCCACGGTGGCGGCGTTCTCGGCAGTGACGCCCGCAAAGTCCTTCTCGGTCAGGCCCGCCGTCATGGCGGATACTTCCGCCAGCACCCGGGCAGCGTCGGCCCAGAGGGAGCGGTCGAGGCGTCCCAGCGCCGCGCAGACGATGCCCACCGAAAAGACCGCGCCCTTGTGGGTGTTGACGCCGCCGGTGGCGTCCAGCATCTCGCCCTCGGCCTCACAGCCCAGGGGCCGCAGGGCCGCGAATGTCTCGGGCGCGGGCTGTTCCGCCGTCTCGCGGCCCGTCCGGGCGCAGGCTTCAAAATAGGGATAGAGCGCCGCGGCGCTGTCCATGAAAGTGAACACATCCATGTCCCTGTGGCTTCCGCTGTTGCGCCGGTCCACAAGGCCGGGCTTCGGGGTGGTGGTCACTTCGTAGAGCAGGGCGCGGACGGCCAGACGGGCCGCGTCGGCGATGTCCTGCGCGTCCCGGGCCTCGGTCAAGATCTCCGTCGTCTTTTCCTGCAGTTCGGCCACGGTATGGATGCGGCGGCTGCTGCACACCTTAGCAGGCCCGCCGCAGATGAGACAGCGGCGGCCTTCGAGTTTTAGCTCTTCTCTGTCCACTTTGAGGCCGTCCGGGCGGATAACGTCCATGTCGAACAGCCGCCCCAGCGGGGTGGCGTCCTCGATGTCGGTGGTAAATTTCTTGATGGTCAGCGGGTCGGCGTCCAGCACATAGAACGCCTCGCAGCCGGTCACTTCCCGGACGGCGTCCTGATACAGCGGCGTCAGCTTTGCCCGCAGAAACTGCTGGCGCAGCAGCTGACGCCCCCGCCCAAAGCCCCGCCGGATGAGGGGCGAATCCTTTATCGGGCCGCAGATATTCATGGTAAAGCAGATGAGAGGCTTGTGGTACTGAGCCAGCAGCTCCTGCTGGCGCTGCACCCGGCGCTCCCGTGCATCCAGCATCTGGACCAGCGAAACAGTCGTTTCCATGTTTTTCTCCTCTCAGCGGTGCTTTTTGAGCATGTCCATAAAGAGCTTCACCTGCGGCAGGGCGGCTGCGTCTCTCTGGCAGAAAATATAGGTGCGCCGGACGAAGGGCTCGCCGTTCTCGAAGGTGCAGGGCTTGACATAGCCCTTGAAGTTATCCAGCGCCACTCCCGGTATCAGCGCCCAGCCGAGGCCCCGCTCCACCATCTCGCGGCAGACCATGATGTTATCCACCACAAAATTGCCCACATCGTTGGTCACGCCGTTCTCGTAGCGCCAGCGGGCCATCTGGGCGCTGATGGTGGCGTCGCTGCTGTGGTCGATATAAAGGTAATCGGAGATGGGCCTGTCCTTGTTCTCCTCGCTGCAGATGAGGCAGATATTCTCCTGCGAGAGCAGGAACTGGGTACCGTCCCACGGATACTCTCCCCGCAGCACTGCCACGTCCAGCGAAGAGTCCAGCATCTGCTGGTAGATGTTCCGGCTGTGGCCGGTGGCGATGTCGAGGCGTACCTTCGGGTAGGCTTTGTGGTACTCGGTCAGCACCTCGGGCAGGCGGTAGTAGGAGAAGTTCACCGAGATGCCGGCCCGCAGGGTGCCGCAGGCTTCGCCCTGAATGGAGGCCAGCTGGCGGCGCATCTTTTCCATCTCGCGGGCGGCGGCGGCGCTGTGGAGCAGCACCTGTTCACCGGCCGGCGTGAAGCGGATGCCCTGCCGCGAGCGCAGGACGATTTCCACCCCCAGCTCCTGTTCCAGCGCCTTGATGCGCTTGGAAAGTGCCGACTGGGTCATGTACAGTTTGTCCGCTGCGTGGGTGATGTTGCGCGTCTCGTCCAGCGCGTGCAGCAGCTCGTAATCTTTTTCGTCCATCGTAGCTCTCCCTCTATTGCCCTTTATTTTTCTTATCATTCCTGTTTGCGCTTCATCCAGGCGCATTTTGCTCAGATTCCATATCTGTTATTCATAATACAACAGATTTCAGCAAATGAAAAGGGGGATATTCGCCTTGATTTTCCCGAAAGTTCATTCCAAGATGGAATAACTCAGCACTTTTCTTGCAGTTTTCTTAACCCTGCCTTAATTCTATCTTAATGCAGTGTTGTTGTACACAACATCTTCATTTTTTCTCTGCCGATGGGCAATCTTCCTCTCGCAGTACTGAAAACGCAGTTCTCTTTTCATTCTTGCCTGAAAAATCAGTAAAAGTCCAGTTTATCGGACAGCATTTGCATTATCATAAAAACAAGAAAAACTCGTTTCTTTCTTCTTTGGCACATTGCAGATTTTTCCGTCTGCTTTTTGTGCAAAGTCCCAGAATTTTTCGTTGAAAAGCGCGTTTTGTTGACAGCCGCTTTTTGAAAAGCGTATCCTTATTGCAAACCAGAGTCAGGAGGTCATTTTATGGAGCACTCCACACGTCTTGCCCACATCAGCGAGGACGGCACCCGCACCCAGACCGTCTACGACCATCTCGCCGGCACTGCCAGACTGGCCGGTTCCTTCGCAGCCCCCTTCGGGGCGCAGAGCGAGGCCGAATTTGCCGCGTGGCTCCACGACGTCGGGAAGTACAGCGACGCCTTCCAGCTGCGGCTCAAAGGCGGCCCCAAGGTGGACCACTCCACCGCCGGGGCGCAGGAGGCCTGGGTCCGCCACCATCCCCACGCCGCCTTTGCGGTGGCCGGACACCACAGCGGCCTGCCCGACGGCGGGAGCCCCGCCGATGACCCGGGCGACGCCACCTTATATGGCCGGAGCAAGAAGCCGGCAGCCCCCTACGACGGCTGGCAGGAAGTAACGCTCCCCTCCTCGACGCCGCCCGCGTGGGCCTGCGCCGACCCGCTGAGCCTCGCGTTCTTCACCCGGATGCTCTACTCCTGCCTCGTGGACGCCGACTTCATCGACACCGAGACCTTCATGGACGGCAAGGCCGCACCCCGGGGCAGCGGCACGGACATCGCCGCGCTGCGGGACATCGTCTCGGCACAGGCGCAGCGCTATCTCAGGGCCGAGTCTCCCTCGCCCGTCAGCGTCCAGCGCAACACCGTCCTCCGCGCCTGCCTCGGGAAAGGCGCGCACGGCCCGCAGGGGCTCTACACCCTCACCGTACCCACCGGCGGCGGCAAGACCTTCGCCTCCCTCGCCTTTGCGCTGGAGCACGCCGCCGCCCAGAAGATGAAGCGGGTCATCTATGTCATCCCTTATATGTCCATCATCGATCAGACCGCCGCCGTCTTCTCGGACCTGCTGGGCGCAGAAAATGTTCTGGCCGACTTCTCCAACGCCGAGTACAAGACTGTTGAGCAGGACGACCTGACCCCCGCCCAGTACCGCCAGATGCTGGCCAGCGAAAACTGGGACGCCCCCGTCGTGGTGACGACGGCGGTGCAGTTCTTCGAGTCGCTCTACGCCAACCGCAGCAGCCGCTGCCGCAAGCTCCACAACATCGCCGACAGCGTCATCATCTTCGACGAGGCGCAGACCCTCCCGGGCGACTACCTTGCCCCCTGCGTCAGTGCCATCGCCCAGCTCATCCAGCATTACCACTCCACGGCTGTCCTCTGCACGGCCACCCAGCCTGCCCTTGAGCCGCTGTTCCGACGCTTTGCGCCGGAACTCCACCCGCAGGAGATCACGCCCGACGCGGCCCGCCTCTACGAAGTGCTCCGGCGCACCACCCTGCAAGACCTCGGCACCCTGCCGCAGGAGGAGTTCGCCGCCCGGCTGGCAGATCACCCGCAGGTGCTCTGCGTGGTCAACCGCCGCAAGACGGCCCAGCAGCTCTACGCTGCTCTGCCCGCCGAGGGCAGCTACTGCCTGACCACCCTGCTCTGCGCCGCCGACCGCCGCCGTCAGCTGGACGACATCCGCCAGCGGCTGAAAGAGGGTCTGCCCTGCCGGGTGGTGTCCACCTCTCTCATCGAGGCGGGCGTGGACGTGGATTTTCCCGTCGCTTACCGGGAGCAGTGCGGTCTTGACTCGCTCTTACAGACTGCCGGGCGTTGCAACCGCGAGGGGCGGCGGGGCGCAGAGGAAAGCATCGTCTACCGGTTCCGGCTGGACGAGTGTTCCACGCCCCAGATGCTCAGGCAGAACGTCAGCGCGCTGGACTACACCGCCCGGCATCAGGACACGCTGGACACGCCCCGGGCCATTCAGCGCTACTTCAACGAGCTTTCCGACCTGCGCGGCCCCGACGCCGTGGACAAGCACGGCATTCTGGATGCCTTTCTCCGGGGCATCCGGGGCTGCCAGTTCCCCTTTGCACAGGTGGCGGAGGAATTCCGCCTCATCGAGAACGCTGCCCGCACGGTCTATCTGCCCGTCGGCGAGGGCGCAGCCCTCTGTAAGCAGCTGTGCAGCGGTCATGTTACCCGGACGCTGCTGCGGAAGCTGGGCGTTTACAGTGTCTCCTGTTATCCCCAGCAGTTTGAACGGCTCCGGGCCGCCGGAGCCCTTGCTCCTCTGCCCGATGGTTCCGCCATCCTCACCGACACCAGCTGCTACAGCGAAAAGACCGGCCTTGCCATGGATGTGGAGACCGGCATCGGCCTTTACTTCTAAAAGAAAGAGGTGGTTTCAATGACCGATATTCATCTTAGTCTGAAAATTCAACTTCACCCGGAAAGGAGGCGATGCTGATGTCCATGCTCATTGAAGTATGGGGCGACTATGCCTGCTTCACTCGTCCGGAAATGAAGACCGAGCGCGTGAGCTACGACATGATCACCCCATCCGCCGCGCGGGGCCTTGTGGAGGCCATCTACTGGCACCCCGGGCTGCGTTATACGGTTGACCGCATCTATCTGCTCAAGCCCTTCGGCCTTGACCCCGAGGACGAAGCGTCCACCAAGGAATACACCCAGCGGCCCATCCGGTTCACCAACATCCGGCGCAACGAGGTCAAGTCCACCCTGCTGTCCTCCGCCGCCCTCAGTGCGGCCAAAGGCGGCACACCGCCGGTGCTCTACACCTCGGAGGACATCCAGCAGCGGGCCGCGATGGTCCTGCAGGACGTCCACTACGTCATCGAGTGTCACTTTGATTTGACGGACAAGGCCGCTCCCAGCGACAATCCCGGCAAGTTCCAGGACATCCTGCGCCGACGCCTGCGCAAAGGCCAGTGCTATCACCAGCCCTGTTTCGGGTGCCGGGAGTTCCCGGCCAACTTCCGGGAGTGGCCGGGCGGCAGCATTCCGGCGCTGAAGGTCACGCAGGACCTCGGCTTCATGCTCCACAGCCTCGATTACTCTGATTCGGCCAACATCCGCAGCCAGTTCTTCCGCGCAAAACTGGTGGACGGCGTGATGGAATGCCGGGACGTGGAGGTGTTTACATGATACTCCAAGCACTCACCGCCTATTATGAGCAGCTTCTGGCCCAGGGCAGAGTGGAGGCCCCCGGCTGGGACAGCCGCTTCAAAGTCAGCTATGAACTGCGCCTCGGCCCCGACGGCCAGCTCCTCGCCCTCAACGACCTGCGGCAGGAAGTCCCCAAGGGCAAAAAGACCGTCATCGCCCCCCGTGAGCTTCCTGTCCCCCACCGGGTCAAGCGCGCCTCCGGCGTCACCGCGAACTTTTTGTGCGACAACACGTCCTATCTGCTGGGCGCAGACGAAAAGGGCAAGCCTGAGCGCTCCCGCCAGTGCTTCGAGGCCTGCGCCGCCCTCCACCACAAGGTGCTCGACGGCGTGGACTCCCCTGCCGCCAAAGCCATCCTCGCCTTTTTTGACCACTGGGACCCCGCCGCAGCCCCCGCCCACCCGCTGCTGGCAGAGCAGTGGGCCGACCTGAACAACAACGCGAACCTTGTGTTCGGCTACGAATCCCCCGACGGCGCCCACTGGCTGGCCACCACAGATGACGCCATCCGGGACGCCTGGCAGTCCGCCTTTGACACCTCTGATGCAGACGCCGAGACGGCCCGCTGCCTCATCACCGGCAAAGAGGCCGGCATCGCCCGCATCCACCCCGCCATCAAAGGTGTGATGGGCGCACAGGCCGCCGGTGCGGCGCTGGTCTCCTTCAACGCACCCGCTTTCTGCTCCTATGGCCATGAGCAGGGTGCCAACGCCCCCGTCAGCGAGTACGCGGCCTTCGCCTACACCACGGCCCTCAACCTGCTGCTGGCTGACCGGAACTGCTGTCAGCGCATCGGCGACACCACCATCGTCTGCTGGGCCGAAAACGCCGCCCCCGCCTACTCAAATGCCATGCTGATGTTTTTCTGCGGCGGTGCCGAGGCGCGCGGCGTCTCGGAAAGCGACCTTGCCGCCGCACTGAAAGCCCTTTCTCAGGGACGCCCCGTCTCCTTCCTCGATGACAAGCTGGACCCGAACCAGAACTTCTATGTGCTGGGCATCTCGCCCAACGCGGCCCGGCTCTCCGTCCGGTTCTTCCTGCACAGCAGCTTCGGACAGTTTGCCAAAAATCTGCAGGACCACGCCGACCGGCTCAGCATCACCCGCCCCGCCTTCGACAAGTGGGAAAACCTGTCGGTCTGGGCGCTGGCGCAGGAGACGGTCAACCAGAGATCCCGGGACAAAAATCCATCGCCCCAGCTGGTGGGCGATCTGCTCCGGGCCATCCTCACCGGCGGACCCTATCCCGCCACCCTGCTCAACGGCGTGACCCTCCGCATCCGGGCCGAACGGGAAGTCACCCGGGGCCGCGCCGCCATCCTGAAAGCCTACTATCTCCGCAACTACCCCACCGAGCTCAACAAGGAGGTATTTACCGTGAGTCTGAACGAAAGCAGCAATGTCCCCTATGTTCTGGGGCGTCTCTTCTCTGTGCTGGAGACGATCCAGAGCGTCGCCAATCCCGGCATCAACGCCACCATCAAAGACCGGTACTTCAACTCGGCCTGTGCCACACCGGCAACGGCCTTCCCTACGCTGGTCAAGCTGGCTCAGAAGCATCTGCAGAAGATGAGCACCCCCAACGAGGTGCATTTCAGCAAACAGCTCACCGAGCTGATGGCCCAGCTGCCCGAGACAGGCTTCCCGGCGCGGCTCAGCCTGCCGGAGCAGGGTGCCTTTGAGATCGGCTACTACCACCAGACCCAGAAACGCTACGCCAAAAAGAATGAGGAGGAATAAACCATGTCTGAGCCCATCAAGAACCGCTATGATTTCGTCATCCTGTTCGACGTCGAGAACGGCAACCCCAACGGCGACCCCGACGCAGGCAACATGCCCCGCATCGACCCCGAGACGGGCTACGGTCTGGTGACCGACGTCTGCCTCAAGCGGAAGATCCGCAACTATGTCGAGACCCTGAAAGAGGACGAAAAAGGCTATCGTATCTACATCAAGGACGGCGTTCCCCTCAACCGCAGCGACGCCGAGGCCATCAAAACTCTGGGCATCGACCCCGACCTGAAAGCCGCTAAAAAGGCCGACCCCGACATCGATGCCAGGCTGCGGGACTATATGTGCGAGAACTACTTCGACATCCGCACCTTCGGTGCCGTCATGACCACCTTCGTCAAGGGTGCGCTGAACTGCGGTCAGGTGCGCGGCCCCGTCCAGCTGAGCTTTGCCCGGTCGGTGGACCCCATCGTCCCGCAGGAAGTCACCATCACCCGCGTGGCCATCACTACCGAGGCCGATGCCGAGAAGAAGGGTACCGAGATGGGCCGCAAGCACATCGTGCCTTACGCCCTCTACCGCGCCGAGGGCTATGTCTCGGCCAACCTCGCCCGGAAGACCACCGGCTTCTCCGAGGATGATCTGAAACTTCTGTGGACTGCCATCCTGAATATGTTCGAGAACGACCACAGCGCTGCCCGGGGCAAGATGGCCGTGCGGGAGCTCATCGTGTTCAAGCACGATTCTGAGCTGGGCAATGCCCCGGCCTACAAGCTCTTCGACTCCGTCACCGTCCAGCGCAAGCCCGATGTGGACGCCGCCCGCAGCTACCGCGACTACACCGTCACGGTGGCAGACACTCTGCCGGAAGGAGTCACCTGCGAGAGGCTGTCCTGATGGGCGGCCCGGACGACTGGCTGCCCCTGTCGGGCATCCAGCACTTCTGCTTCTGCCGCCGCCAGTGGGCGCTCATCCATCTGGAACAGCAGTGGGCGGAGAACCGCCGCACCGTCGAAGGCCAGCTCGACCACGCCCGCTGTCATGACGCAAACCAGACCGAACGGCGCGACGGCCTGCTCATCACCCGAGGGATGCAGGTGGTCAGCCGTCGGCTGGGCCTGAGCGGAAACTGCGATGTCGTCGAGTTCCGGACCGACCCGGAGGGCGTCCCCCTGCAAAGCACGGAAGGGCTCTGGAAGCCCATGCCTGTCGAGTACAAGCATGGCCGCGCCAAGGCCGGCGACGCCGACCGGCTGCAGCTCTGCGCACAGGCCATGGCGCTGGAAGAGATGCTGGTGTGCAGCATCCCGGAGGGTGCGCTCTTCTACGAGGAAACGCGGCGGCGGGAGGTCGTGCCGCTGACCGAAGAACTCCGCCAGGCCACCCAGAAGATGGCCGACGAGATGCACGCCTATTTTGCCCGGGGCTATACCCCCAAGTCAAAGCCCGGCATCCACTGCAGCGCCTGCTCCCTCAAAGAGCTCTGCCTTCCCGTGCTGTACCAGCGTGCCGACCCGAAAGCCTATCTCCGCGCCCATCTGGACAAGATGCAGGAGGCCGCGCCATGAGAAAGTTTTTGAACACGCTCTACGTCCTCAACAAGGACGCCTACCTTTCCCTCGAGGGGGAGAACATCGTCCTGCTCTGCAACAAGGCTGAAATTGGCCGGGTCCCGCTCCACACGCTGGAAGGCATCGTCTGCTTCAGCTATCCCGGTGCAAGCCCTGCCCTGATGGGAAAATGCACCAGCCTCGGGGTCGATTTGAGCTTTTTCAGCCCGCAGGGACGCTTTCTGGCCCGGGCTGTAGGCGAAGAGCGGGGCAACGTCCTACTGCGGCAGACCCAGTACCGCATCTCAGACAGCGAGGCAGAGAGTTGTCTCTATGCGCGCAATTTCATCCTGGGCAAAGTCTATAACGCCCGCTGGGTGCTGGAACGGGCCACCCGCGACCATCCCCAGCGGGTGCCGGTGGAACAGCTCAAGCGCACCAGCGCCCAGCTGGCGGCAGCGCTGCCCCTCATCGAGCAGTGCGACGACCTCGACCAGCTTCGCGGCCTGGAGGGCGAGGCGGCACAGCGGTATTTCGACTGCTTTGATTCGCTCATCCTGCAGCAGCACGATGATTTTTCTTTCGCAGGCCGGAGCCGCCGCCCGCCGCTGGACAACACCAATGCCCTGCTCTCCTTCGCTTATTCGCTTCTGGCCTCCGACTGCACAGCGGCTCTTCAGAGCGTGGGCCTCGACCCCTACGTCGGCTTTCTCCACCGCGCCCGGCCCGGGCGCAGGAGCCTCGCCCTCGACCTCATGGAAGAACTGCGCACTGTTTACGCAGACCGCTTTGTGTTCTCCTGCATCAACCAGAAAATCATGACGCCGAAGCATTTTCAGAAGCAGGAAAACGGGGCTGTCCTTCTCACCGATGAGGGCCGCCGCGCCTTTCTGGGCGGGTGGCAGACCCGCAAGCAGGAGACTATCACCCACCCGTTCCTGAACGAAAAGCTTCCGTGGGGCCTCGTGCCTTATGTGCAGGCTCTGCTTCTGGCCCGCACCCTGCGGGGCGATATGGAGCTTTACCTGCCATTTTTCTGGAAGTGAGGGATGTGTATGCTGGTCCTTATCACCTACGACGTCAACACCGAAACTCCTGCCGGGCGCAGACGTCTGCGCAAAGTCGCCAAGCGCTGTGTGGACCACGGCCAGCGGGTGCAGAACTCCGTGTTCGAGTGTCTGCTGGATGCCGCGCAGTATGCCGTTCTCAAGGCGGAGCTGACGGCTCTCATCGACCCCGCGTTGGACAGCCTGCGCTTCTACCAGCTGGGCAACAACTATAAGAGCAAGGTGGAGCATATCGGCGTTCATCCGCCCTTCGAGCAGGACGGCCTGCTGTTGTTCTGAGTTTCCCGCCCCGGTGCGAAGGGGGAGTTCTCAGCATCTTTCCGGCACCTTCGCACCGGATTTTTGTGTCATTTTGCATGATTTGGATCGTTCTTTGACCCGTTGTAAATCAAGGCTCTTCTAAATTCGTGCAGAATGTTGTATAATTTATAAGAAAATAGAGATTTTGTCTCTGTTTTTGCTGTCGCCCTCCTCGCGGAGGGCGTGGATAGAAATTGGTGGGTTTAATCGTGATCGTTATCCGCTCTGCGTCGCCCTCCTCGCGGAGGGCGTGGATAGAAATAAGTGCCTCTATTTTACACGGCACTCATGCAGCAGTCGCCCTCCTCGCGGAGGGCGTGGATAGAAATCTTCTGTGCTTCACTGACCGCCTCCCACAGCTCCACGTCGCCCTCCTCGCGGAGGGCGTGGATAGAAATTGGCTGACCGCTTTTGGGGCGGCGCTGCTGATCTGGTCGCCCTCCTCGCGGAGGGCGTGGATAGAAATTGATCCGGCGAGCTCGCCTCGGTGAACTTGATCGGTCGCCCTCCTCGCGGAGGGCGTGGATAGAAATTTTCGGTCATTTTGGGCCAGTAGCTGCCATTCTTGTGTCGCCCTCCTCGCGGAGGGCGTGGATAGAAATTTGTTCCACCACCCGGCATCCTTTGCCATCTTGGTCGCCCTCCTCGCGGAGGGCGTGGATAGAAATATGCAGCAGCTCTTTGCGATGCAGATGCAGCAGGTCGCCCTCCTCGCGGAGGGCGTGGATAGAAATCGGCCATGTTCTGGCCGTGGTCAACGGTGACTGGCTGGTCGCCCTCCTCGCGGAGGGCGTGGATAGAAATCGATCAAGCTCCACCCGGCTGCCATCGTGGGCGGGTCGCCCTCCTCGCGGAGGGCGTGGATAGAAATATGTCCGCCGAGATCAGCCGTGCAAATCAGCAGGGTCGCCCTCCTCGCGGAGGGCGTGGATAGAAATACAAGGCGCTTTGTGCGCACGAAATAGCGGATAGCGTCGCCCTCCTCGCGGAGGGCGTGGATAGAAATTCCTTGATGTGAGCACCGTCTACTTTTGCCATCGTCGCCCTCCTCGCGGAGGGCGTGGATAGAAATACCGTAGCTTTTACCAGCCCTGCAAAATTCAGCGTCGCCCTCCTCGCGGAGGGCGTGGATAGAAATAGGATGCTTATGACAGTGTCGCCGCCTGTTGGCAGGGTCGCCCTCCTCGCGGAGGGCGTGGATAGAAATGAGCTGGTCGCAAGGCTCAAGCGACAGCGCAAGTGGTCGCCCTCCTCGCGGAGGGCGTGGATAGAAATGACACCCCTATTATATCACCATCAAGGGGTTTTTTGTCGCCCTCCTCGCGGAGGGCGTGGATAGAAATTCCTCCACCGCTACCCAAAAGGCAGAGGAGGCCGGTCGCCCTCCTCGCGGAGGGCGTGGATAGAAATACTCATGCTTATACCTCCTTAACAAACTTCCCGGTCGCCCTCCTCGCGGAGGGCGTGGATAGAAATTATGCTGCTTTGATCTCCCAGCATGGCAAACTTGGTCGCCCTCCTCGCGGAGGGCGTGGATAGAAATACTCATGCTTATACCTCCTTAACAAACTTCCCGGTCGCCCTCCTCGCGGAGGGCGTGGATAGAAATTATGCTGCTTTGATCTCCCAGCATGGCAAACTTGGTCGCCCTCCTCGCGGAGGGCGTGGATAGAAATCGTTGGACACCGACGCCATGAAAAAAAGCATCCGCGTCGCCCTCCTCGCGGAGGGCGTGGATAGAAATCGCATGACCAACTCATACTCTTTCGGGTATGCAGTCGCCCTCCTCGCGGAGGGCGTGGATAGAAATCCGAATTTTCCGAAGCCCTAAAAAGGGGCAAGGTCGCCCTCCTCGCGGAGGGCGTGGATAGAAATAGGAGGTAGACGGGCTGCGCATCAAGCGGGACGACGTCGCCCTCCTCGCGGAGGGCGTGGATAGAAATCTCGACAAGGCCACAGAGCTTGAGCGGGATAACCGGGTCGCCCTCCTCGCGGAGGGCGTGGATAGAAATCTGCTCCGTCATGTAATTGCCGTGAGCGTCCTCGTCGCCCTCCTCGCGGAGGGCGTGGATAGAAATCGAAAGAAACATTTGAGCTCGCAAACGATAAGCTAGTCGCCCTCCTCGCGGAGGGCGTGGATAGAAATTCTTGATGGCCTGCGCCGTCTCCATGACCGCGCGGGTCGCCCTCCTCGCGGAGGGCGTGGATAGAAATAGGCATCTCACGAGGCAAGCCCGCAAAATAGGCATGTCGCCCTCCTCGCGGAGGGCGTGGATAGAAATCGCCCACAGGACGTTGTCCAGCTGTTGCATCGTGGGTCGCCCTCCTCGCGGAGGGCGTGGATAGAAATGCTCGTACTCGTTGCCTGTTACTGCGCCTATCCGTCGCCCTCCTCGCGGAGGGCGTGGATAGAAATGCTCTAAGCCGTCCTCTTTCAGCGGCTTGAGATGTCGCCCTCCTCGCGGAGGGCGTGGATAGAAATCAAAAGGGGTTACAGGGTCACCTTGACTTTGCCTGCGTCGCCCTCCTCGCGGAGGGCGTGGATAGAAATGGTAATCGAAGTATTATACTTGCGTAACCGAAACGTCGCCCTCCTCGCGGAGGGCGTGGATAGAAATTTTGCAAAATTACAAAGAAAACACCAAAGTAGACGTCGCCCTCCTCGCGGAGGGCGTGGATAGAAATCCTCTACACTCGTGGTCTCTGACGACGGCACGGTCGTCGCCCTCCTCGCGGAGGGCGTGGATAGAAATAATGGCGAAGGCAAAATGCTTGCCACCATTGAGGTCGCCCTCCTCGCGGAGGGCGTGGATAGAAATCGCCTTGCAAACTACCACCTGGCACAGGAAACGCGTCGCCCTCCTCGCGGAGGGCGTGGATAGAAATACGCACAAAAACGGTACACTGGGCGGCGAGGATGCGTCGCCCTCCTCGCGGAGGGCGTGGATAGAAATAGATCTTGACGCTCTTTATTTGCGATGTTTTCGAGGGTCGCCCTCCTCGCGGAGGGCGTGGATAGAAATCTTCAGGGCGTTGTCGTCCAGCACGGCGGCGATGGTCGCCCTCCTCGCGGAGGGCGTGGATAGAAATATCTCGGTGTCGCCCTGCTCCATCCACGCTGTGCGTCGCCCTCCTCGCGGAGGGCGTGGATAGAAATGGGCAGTCCTTGCAGGGAGCTCTCATGGCCTCGGTCGCCCTCCTCGCGGAGGGCGTGGATAGAAATCTTCAGGGCGTTGTCGTCCAGCACGGCGGCGATGGTCGCCCTCCTCGCGGAGGGCGTGGATAGAAATATCTCGGTGTCGCCCTGCTCCATCCACGCTGTGCGTCGCCCTCCTCGCGGAGGGCGTGGATAGAAATGGGCAGTCCTTGCAGGGAGCTCTCATGGCCTCGGTCGCCCTCCTCGCGGAGGGCGTGGATAGAAATTTCCGACGCTTGGCCTTGTGCTCCTCTGGCGTGGTCGCCCTCCTCGCGGAGGGCGTGGATAGAAATGATGTCTGCCTCGAGCTGTTTGATGGCGGCCCGGAGTCGCCCTCCTCGCGGAGGGCGTGGATAGAAATCTTTTACTGCGTTTTACTGCCGCAGCTCAGGCAGGTCGCCCTCCTCGCGGAGGGCGTGGATAGAAATGGGTATGTGGCCCACATAAAGAGCACACAGTCGTGTCGCCCTCCTCGCGGAGGGCGTGGATAGAAATAAGTATAGCGCTCACCAGCACACCAGCAAGGGCAGGTCGCCCTCCTCGCGGAGGGCGTGGATAGAAATAATTTGGTTTTGCAGCGCTTTTTCACGGCTCTGTGTCGCCCTCCTCGCGGAGGGCGTGGATAGAAATTGAGCTAAAAAGAGGGCGAACTACAAGTCTATCAGTCGCCCTCCTCGCGGAGGGCGTGGATAGAAATTCGGCTGCCAGATCGAGGATCTGATCGAGCCGGAGGTCGCCCTCCTCGCGGAGGGCGTGGATAGAAATCTGAACCTCTGGAACCTGGAGCAGGTCGTCTATGGGTCGCCCTCCTCGCGGAGGGCGTGGATAGAAATTCTATGCAAATCCGTGGAACATCTGCCCACCAGAAGTCGCCCTCCTCGCGGAGGGCGTGGATAGAAATTCTTTCCTGTGGCCCATCACCGTCACAGGAATAGTCGCCCTCCTCGCGGAGGGCGTGGATAGAAATCTTCAGGCGGAGCAGTCGTTCCGTGCCGAAGCCCAGGTCGCCCTCCTCGCGGAGGGCGTGGATAGAAATATCGGGCAGCCGCATTCGCCGCAGTACAGCTTGCGTCGCCCTCCTCGCGGAGGGCGTGGATAGAAATTTCGCCCAGCTCTATACCTACACGAGCTACGCCAATGTCGCCCTCCTCGCGGAGGGCGTGGATAGAAATAGCATTGACCAGGCAGCAATCATCCGCATGACAAGTCGCCCTCCTCGCGGAGGGCGTGGATAGAAATCATCATCGCAAGCGGATTACCTTAGTACACCACATGTCGCCCTCCTCGCGGAGGGCGTGGATAGAAATTCCGACATTGCACCCCCATGCGCGCCCGGCGGCCGTCGCCCTCCTCGCGGAGGGCGTGGATAGAAATGTCAAAATACGTCAAGTCTCAAATCCCGCGACCCCGGCAGTCGCCCTCCTCGCGGAGGGCGTGGATAGAAATCGGAGTATCTGGGAGGCTACAGACTGCCTATCAACGTCGCCCTCCTCGCGGAGGGCGTGGATAGAAATTGGAAAAGCTGGACGCAATCTATCACGCGCTGCAGTCGCCCTCCTCGCGGAGGGCGTGGATAGAAATCACACGGTCTGCCTCTGGCGATGCTTCCGGGGGGTCGCCCTCCTCGCGGAGGGCGTGGATAGAAATATGATTTTCGGAGGAAAGAAGCATGGTAAGATGCGTCGCCCTCCTCGCGGAGGGCGTGGATAGAAATCCCTCACCACTTGGGCAGATAATGCCGACCGGGCGGTCGCCCTCCTCGCGGAGGGCGTGGATAGAAATCGCGTAACTTCGGTGGCCCGCAGCCAACCTTTAACGTCGCCCTCCTCGCGGAGGGCGTGGATAGAAATAAACCGGTTTCCCGGTTCGTTCGGCAGTGCCACCGGTCGCCCTCCTCGCGGAGGGCGTGGATAGAAATCTGTCACAAGGATATGACTTGCCAGGGCAAAAGGTCGCCCTCCTCGCGGAGGGCGTGGATAGAAATCGTTTATCGGGATTGTTACCGGCTCTCCCGCTTTGTCGCCCTCCTCGCGGAGGGCGTGGATAGAAATATCCGGTACTCGGCCCAGGCCTCCTGGTAGCCGAGTCGCCCTCCTCGTGGAGGGCGTGGATAGAAATATTGCTACGACGTTTGCTGCGCCGGACAACGGCAAGTCGCCCTCCTCGCGGAGGGCGTGGATAGAAATGTTTTTGGATGGTTTTCTTCCCGCTCCGCCGGTGTCGCCCTCCTCGCGGAGGGCGTGGATAGAAATTCGTTTCCCAGTCCTGCCGCTGTCTGAGTCTGCATGTCGCCCTCCTCGCGGAGGGCGTGGATAGAAATCAGCAGCTCCAGCAGCTTACCCATCGTAGTCCTCGTCGCCCTCCTCGCGGAGGGCGTGGATAGAAATTTTTCCAGGTCCTGCACCGCAGCGGCAAAGGTGGCGGTCGCCCTCCTCGCGGAGGGCGTGGATAGAAATCACATACCCGTCAGCTCTACGCCGTCGAGCGTACGTCGCCCTCCTCGCGGAGGGCGTGGATAGAAATACCTTCAAGGCCTCCATACACTCGGCGGTGTACGCGTCGCCCTCCTCGCGGAGGGCGTGGATAGAAATAGGCCCACGGCATGATCTCCGCAGGCCGCGTGTTGTCGCCCTCCTCGCAGAGGGCGTGGATAGAAATACCTTCGACTTCCCGAAGGAGCTGTTCCTCGATCGTCGCCCTCCTCGCGGAGGGCGTGGATAGAAATGCTGAGTTCGAGCGCCTGCCGGATGGGGCGCTCCGTCGCCCTCCTCGCGGAGGGCGTGGATAGAAATATGCTCCATAGGTTAGACCTGCTCTTTCTTCTTGGTTCGCCCTCCTCGCAGAGGGTACGGATAGAAATCAGTTTCCACCGCGAATCGGGCATCGCCACAATTTTTCCAAAAAGGAGTTTTCCATGCATACAGTTTCCCTCACCCATCAGCTCGTCGCCATCCAGGACGACTTTGACCTCGACAAGATCATCGAAAGCGGCCAGTGCTTCCGGCCACAAAAGCTGTCCGACGGGCGCTACCGTTTTCTTTCCGGCGGCGCACTTCTTTATCTGACTCCGCTGGGCGATGGTCAATACGACGCCGCATGGTATGGCTCAGATCGGGAGTACTGGGCCGACTACTTTGATTTGGGCCGGAACTATGCCGCGCTGCGGTGCAGCTTGGCGGGACAGAGCAGCTATCTGGACAAATCGCTCGATTTCGGGCAGGGCATCCGAGTCCTGCATCAGGATCCATGGGAAATGCTCATCACCTTTCTCATCTCCCAGCGCAAGAGCATTCCGGCCATCCGCACCGCCGTGGAACACCTTGCCCGGTGCTGCGGCGAACCTCTCAGTGCCGAAGGCGATGAAGTTTTCCTCTTCCCTACCCCGCAGCAGCTCTGCGGCCTCTCTGAGGCGCAGCTGATGGGCTGTGGTCTGGGCTACCGCACCCGTTACATCCAGAACGCTGCCGCTCAGGCTTCCAGCGGCACACTCGACCTCGGTGCTCTGGCGGCGCTGCCCGACGACGCGCTCTTTTCCCGCCTCCTCGAGCTGGACGGCGTCGGCAAAAAGGTAGCAAACTGCGTCTGCCTCTTTGGCTATGGCCGTACCGCGATGGCTCCTATTGATGTCTGGATACAGCGACTCATTGATGAGGAATTCGGCGGCCACGACCCTTTTCCTTCCTATGATCAGCAGGCTGGCATCGTACAGCAGTACTTGTTCTACTACAAACGCAGCACCAGCCGCAGCGTCGTTCACAAAAAATAAAAAAAGTTGTTGACAACTCTCCTTTCAGCTGGTATAATAACACACGTCGTCAGGGACGACACAGGCTATGGGGGATTAGCTCAGCTGGGAGAGCGCTTGCATGGCATGCAAGAGGTCAGCGGTTCGATCCCGCTATTCTCCACCAAAAAAGCACCGTACTTCGTTTGAAGTACGGTGCTTTTCTTTTTGCTTTCTTAGAGGTTGCATCGAGAATCAGCCAAATGCCTGATTTTGCAGGCGCATGGACGGCAACCCCCAATTCTTGCTATTTCGTTGCTTTTGAAAATGCTTGTTCGATGTCCGACTGTTTTGCAGGTGGACGCATCACTCCCCCTCAATGTAAGGAGTGAGAGCGAAGCTGTTTGAGAATCTTCGTGGTCTCCACTTTCACATAGGCATCATCAGGCACCTTGGGGAGATACTTCATCAGGAAATCAACATCCTGTTGGATTCGCCGGACGGCAGCTTCCAGTGCAGAATAGTTGATTCCGTAGAATAGAAATTCTGCTTGCTTTCATAATCTGCTAAAAGTACGCAAGTATGAAGGAAAAGCAAGAAATACGCAATGTACCCTCTTTTAAAAAGAGGGTACAAAGAAAGGAAATTCAAAAAACTGTAGTTTGAGTTATAAATACTGGATAAAGAATTTCTGCGCGGCCTGCACTCGTTCCTTTTCACCAGCCTCATGGGCGAAGCCCGGAAGGATCGTCAGCTCCGTATGGACGCCGTGCTCCTGGAAATTTTTCTGCAGGCTCTTCATACGGGCTACGCGGTTATCGCCATACGGGGAGTCGCCGATAAACTTGTTGTCGAGCTCGCCGACACTGATGAGGACGGGTACCTTCTTTACGGCTTCGAGGTCGACATCATAACCGAAGTAATCCTTGAAATCACGGATACCCCAGAAGTAGTCCTCGTCTGGATTCAGGAAGGTCGGACGGCCAGGTGCACCGATGGAGCAGGCCTTCAGACGATCAGGGTGAGCGAGCAGGAAGCGGTTTACGAACTGCCCGCCACCAGAGTGTCCGAACATGAAAAACTGATCTGTGTGAACGCCTGGATAGCGCTTCGCCATATCCTCGATCATATCGAGGAGAATCAGATCATAGCGGATGCCGTCGCAGGAGAGGAGCTTATAGCTGTTGAAGTCATCGCGCTGAATGAGTCCACCCGGGAACATAGGTGCAAGCACAGCCATATGATATTTGTCGGCGAGTTCCTTCGCCTGCTTGATGTACTCTTCGATCGCACAGCCGGTTCCATGGATGATGACGAGGAGAGAGTACTCATGCTCCTCTTCGTCGTAGTAGTAGTCTGGGAGATGCACCCAGTAGTGGAAACGCGGGTCGGTCGGACAGTGCCAGAGCATATTTAAGTAAGCATTGCCGAACAGATTTTTCTGCTGCTCAAGCGTGAGATTCGTAGCCAAAGGATTCTGATTTGCCATACTGTACCTCCAGGATTACAGGAATTTACCGAAGACGAAGCTTGCGATGACGAGCATGATGGCACCACCGATTCTGGAAGAAATCTGAGCATAGGACATCAGCTCCATGCGGTGTGCAGCGCCGAGACACTGTACGTCGCCGGCACCACCGCCGTTTGCCATACAGAGTCCGGCAGTCAGCATTCCTTCTACAGGATAGAAGTGGAACAGCTTACCGACGATGAAGGTTCCGATCATCGCACCGATGACAGTCGCCATGATGATGACGATATACGCTGGGTTTGTGAAGACCTTCGCGTAGTCTGTGAGGTTCGTACCGATACCAACGGTAATCATCAGTGGGAAGGACATATACTTTACGAAGAATTGCTGCATGCCCCTTGCGCCGGCCTTCACGTTTTCCGGCAGGATATTCGTCATATTCAGAATCGCCATCAGGATGACCATGAAAGCGAAGGTATGAATACTGAAGCCGAGGTTTGCATGGTTGATGATGGAGATGTGCTTTGCGTAGAGGTTAGCTACATTGAAGCATACGACACCGAGTGCGAGACCGGTTGCGTAGTCGGCTGCGGTCGGCTTCACGTCACTGGACTTCGTGCTGACATTTTCTTCACCGACCATGAGACGACCATTACCCGTCATGGATGGCTTGATCTGGCCGAGCTTGTTCAGCAGTGCAGACATGAAGACGGCGCAGAGATTGCCAATGCTGATGATTGCAAAGGCAGATGCATACCAGGAGGAGGCATCACCGCCGGTTGCAGCAGCCCACATCTTGCTCATCGGTGTGATACCGGCACCATTGCCACCGCCCATGACTGGAATTGCATAGGTGGCGATCGCCTCGATTGCGCCGACGCCAGTGATGGCACCTACGAGACCAGCGAGGCCGAGTGCACCTGCAATACCTGCAAGAATCGTCGGAATGAATCCGGCGAAGGATTTGATGAGCATCTTACGATCAACCGAGAGCACAGAGCCGGTGATCAGGACGAGAATGTAGAGATCGAGGAAACCGGTGGAGCCGTTGAAGGTATTCAGGGCTTCCATCGAGCCTTCACCAATCAGGTGGAAGGTGTTCATCGCGCCGGCTACGAGGCAGGAGAAGAGCATGCCGCCGCCGAACCAGGTCTTCCAGACCGGGATATGGTCACCGACCCAGCCGAGCAGTGTGCCGATGATCATCGCGAAGGCGAGTGCGCCGACCATGTTGGTCAGCATCCAATCATTGGCTGCCATCACCATCATCAGTATACTGAATATAAGGTACATCCACAGAGGGAACCCAAGGATCTTCGTTTCTTTTAACTTATTCACAGTAAATCCTCCCAAAAAGTGATACCGAATTTTTAAAGCACTTTTATTTGCCGGCAAATTTGATAAATGTATTGTACAAAATTGGGAGTAATTGTGCAAGATTGTGACGATGGCGATTCCTCTATGGGACGATAACCATTTGGAATGGACATAGCGCCATAAAACAGAAAAAGAAGCACTCGCTCTGTACTGCAAATTGAATGACGAATGCTTCTCCTTTTTCTGTTATGAACCTGATTCCAAAATGTTATCGGTTTTTAGCAGATGCGCTGATCATGTAGCGCCAGACGATTTCTGCAGAAGGGGATAGGTTGCGGCCCTTCTTTCGGGCGACGATGACATAACGATACAGAGTATCGCCTTTTATCGTGCCATAGACCGGGTTTTGACCAGTAGATGAATTACGAATCGTCATGTGCGGCAACAGGGCGATGCCACAGCCGCTGCAGGCAACGAGATATCGTGTGTCAACATAATCAATGCGCTGCGGATGAATCGGTGTGATGTGATATTTTCTGAAAAAAGATTTTTCGGCATCATACAGCCCCTGACCTGGCGTCGCCAGAATATATCGGAGCGACGGATTACGGAAACGGCTGATGTCGATTTCAACCGGATGCTCGAGTGAATTATCGGAGATATCTAGGTCCTCCAGAATCGGTGATTCCTGTGGAATGACAAATACGAGCGGATCCTCCTGTACTGGCATATACTCGATATTTTCGGAGTGTACAGGTTCAGTATAGATGGCTAAGTCGATGGATTCGCTTTCCAGCTCTTCTTCGCACTGCTGAGAGTTGCGATTCAGGTAACTGAGATGTATCTCTGGATGTGTCATCATGAAAGGTGCTGCCTGAACAGCAGCGTAGGCGCCACCACGATGCGTTGTGGCGATCAGTACAGGCTCTGCTGGAATCTGATTAAACTGTCGAAGACTATCCATCATCTCGCTTTCGAGCTGCACATAGCGCCGAGCAAAATCGAGAAAAATCTCGCCCTGTGGTGTAACGCTGATCGGGCTGTGCGTGCGGTCAAAAGGCGAAAAGCCCAACTCTTTTTCGAGCTTATTCAGCTGTTTGGTCAGTGCCGGTTGCGAGATAAACAGTCGCTTCGCCGCCTGGGTAATGTTTCTGTATTTTTCTACCTCGAGCACATAACGGAAAATACTTGTATCCATGTGGACCTCCGAAATCGATGTCTTAACGATAGTATATCAGAATCAGAGCGAAAAATAATTAAAATTTCGGGTGATGCGCTGTTTCTGCAAAGCAATAAGGTCTAGCTTATCCATGCCGTTGAAAGAAAACAGCTATCGAAACTATAGATTCCAATTGCAAAAACATTGAAGAAAATGCCAAAAAAGAGACTCCGGATACTGAAATGAACCCCAAAAGTTAGACAAAAATGGGTCTTTCCCAAATTTTGTGTAAAGTCCAGACAGCTATAAAATAAGAGCGATTTTAATATGAGGCGAAAGACGGCGAAACCGGCTGTCGCCTTAACAATAACATAACGCCGGCAAGGGGGAATGTCAAGGGCGGCAGTGGCATTCATGCCGGGCATGAGGCTGCCGGTGTCGTCGATGCGGATGGTGACGGGGTAAGTGGTGGTGCCGCCGCTGGTGGTGCCTGCAGAGGAGATGCTGGTGACGACGCCCTCAAAGGTGCGGTCGCTGATGGCGTCGGCGGTGATCTCGGCCTTCTGGCCCACCGCGATGTCGAGGATGTCCAGCTCGTCTACGTCCAGGGTCATTTCGAGGTAGCTCAAATCGTAGATAACGCACATGGTCTCGGTGGTGGAAGAACTGCTGCCCACGGTGTCGCCGACCTTCGACCTTTTTTGTCAAACCATTCATTTTTAACAGAAAGGCTCATACGGTCAAGCAGGATGCCGTACAGAGTTTTTGCATCGGTTGACAGATCTTGAAACCGCTGTTCCTGAAAAAGAGCCTTTGGAATGCGGAAGAACGAAAATAGTTCTCCGGCCTGTCCGTAAAAGTAGTCAAGGGTCATACGGTTGTGTCAAGGGCTGAAAGCAACAATGAGATAAAAACATTGTATAAACCTCCGGTGAAAAAATTATTGAGGAATGAAAAAAGCGCAACTTCGATTTTTGGGGTCGAATTGCGCTATGTAATTTGAAATAGAAGGATATTGACTCGCTTTAGCGGCATGAATGACATGAAACATCTTGACAGCAGGTAAATCCGACTGTAGAATACAGCCAAATGAATTCTGTACCTAAATTGTTCTCATGCTACTATGCTGATTGTTGGACAGAAAATCACTTTTCAACCGAATTTGGCGTATCAACGCTAAATCGCACCCATTCGCACACGCTTTTCTGGGGGTGCGTTTCAAGGTGGTTCGGGAGAGCGCTTGCATGGCATGCAAGAGGTCAGCGGTTCGATCCCGCTATTCTCCACCAAAAAAGCACTGTACTTCGCAGGAAGCACAGTGCTTTTCTTTTTACTGAAGCCGATTTTTGAGGCTGCATTGCTTCGCCTGCATATCTTTTGGGCTTTTTGCGGAAAACCGAGATGTTCCCGCAGATAAGCGGTTCCCCATAACAAAAGAGACCGCCGTACAGCAAGCTGCTGTACGGCGGTCTCTTCTTCTTTTTTCAGTTCCGCGGGATGGCCATTCGGCGCTCTGCTTTTTTTACGAGCCATGCTCCCGCCCATCCGCAGGCGGCTCCCAAAATGACACCACCCAGAATATCCGTCGGGTAATGGACACAGAGGTACATCCGCGAGAATGCGATGAGAACGCCTACCGGCAGAGCCGCCATCGCCCACTGCTTTTTCCCGGCCAGCCAGAGGGCTGTCACCGAGGCGAAGGACGCCGCCGTATGGCCCGAAGGGAAGGAGAAATCGTCCGGGTGCGGGATAAGCAGCTGTACCTCCGTGAGGATGTCGCATGGACGGACGCGGGCCACCAGCGGCTTGAGAAGAAGATTGCAGAGGACAGCGTCGATGAGGAGCGCCGCTGCCAGCACACATCCGACCCGCCGCGTTTTGCGGAACACCAGCAGCACCGCTGTCAGCGTCACCCAGAGAATACCGGAGTCTCCCAGACGGGTAATAAAACACATGCTTCCATCCAGCATGGGGCTGTGCAGGGATTGCAGGAATTGCAGGAAAGTGAGTTCGGCGTTCATAAAGCTCCCTCTTTCTCGTTTCGTTATGTACAGGATACCAGAAGTTTATGAACAGAAAAGCACAAAGTCTTAAACAGTAGTTAAAACAGCCAGCTCTGCCGCTGAGTTTTGCAGCATTTCAGTTCCCGGCGTTCCTGATGGACAAGGGTAAAATTAAAAAGAAAAGCCGACTGAGAATACCTCTCAGTCGGCTTTTTCTATGCCGGTGGTGGGGGTCGAACCCACACGTGTTATTAGCACAAGACTAACTATTAAAAGTCAAGCCCAAAAATGAAAAAATCCGTCAACGATTCGCT
>ENA-ORUO01001188-ORUO01001188.1-human-gut-metagenome-genome-assembly--contig:-NODE-1188-length-27064-cov-3.768633_pt1 | contig 27064 bp, 28 predicted proteins | sample MGYA00242082_ERZ509215 | MGnify/ENA primary metagenome ERZ509215 (study PRJEB26280, sample SAMEA2338829) | human gut metagenome | biome: human gut; feature: human-associated habitat; material: faeces... | reverse complement strand
TTCTTGAGAACATGAGCAAGACCGCCGTGGTCATTTCAGACCCCTCCGGAGCGGACCAGGTGGGGCTCTATGACCGGGTGACGGTGTACATGGAGGACGATGACGAGACGGAGGTCTATCAGATCGTCACTACCATGCGGCAGGATGTGCTCAAGGGACTCATCAGCAAGGAGTCGCCGGTGGGGCGGCGGCTGCTGGGCCGGCGGGTGGGCGACCGGGTCCACATCCAGGTCAATGAGAGCTATGGCTATGACGTGGTCATCCGGGCCATTGAGAAGGGGACGGATGACGGAGAGATCCCACTGAATAAATACTGAGCAGAAAAGAGAAGCTCCTCCTGGAGCGGCAGATCCGAATGTACTGCCGCTCCAGGAGGAGCATTTTGTGTTTTTTATGCGCTTATTCTTCCTGCGTACTTCCACCCCACAGCCGGTAGAGCACGGTGACCAGCTGGTTGCGGGTCACCGGGGCCTCCCAGCGGGGCGCTCCGTGCTCATCGCCGGCAATGAGTCCCTGCTCCAGGGCCCAGGCCCGGGCCTCCGCGCCCCAGGCGGGGTCGGGCTCCCGGCGGCCCAGCTGCTCCAGATACTCCCCGGCCAGGCGCTGAAATTCCTCCTGTGTCATGTCGTCCTCCTCCTTTTGGAACGGTCTGGCGTCCACCCACCAGTAATATTTTACCTGACTGCGGAAAAGGACCGGATCTCCGTTCATCCGCTCATATTGGGTGGAGGCCGGGTCGCAGATCCGGACCAGGCCGTCCTCCCACCAGACCACCACGAAGTGGCCGGAGCGGGTCCACAGTCCCCGGCCCATCAGAGCAATGAGGTAATAGCCCTGCCGCAGCAGGACGGCGGCCTTCCTGTGATTCTCATAGTCCGGCTTTCCGTAGGTGTTGACCCAGCTCAGCTGGCCGCAGGGGATGCCAAATTCGGCGAACTGGGGGACGAAGTAGCTGTAATAGGTCCCCTGGTTCAGGGCCTTGTACCCGTGCTCCACCGACCAGGCGCAGGCGTCCACCGGAGTGAAGGTCTTTCCTGTGAGTGTCTCAATGAGCATGGCCGCCGCCGTGGGCCCGCAGCCGGAACCGCCGATGGTGGCGCGCTCCCCGGGGACCCGGTAGGGGAGCGCGGCCCAGCGGGGGTCGGTCTGGAGATAGGCGATCGGGCGGCGGTTCATAGCTTCTCTCCGCTCCGACGCTGGTTCTGCGTCCCGAAATAAAAGGAGATCACCATGAGAAACACCGTGAGAAAATCACCGCCGGACACCGTCCCGCGGAGGGCCAGACAGACGAATACCGCCGTCAGCGCCAGCGTCACCAGGCTTTTCACCGCCAGAAGGGCGGCCAGCCGTCCATAGAGCTGTTCCATATCCATTCCTCCTGTCTCTGGTTTTCCATGTGGGAGCGCTTATGCGGCCCCCTTCAGGTCCCGGATGTCGTGCTCCGCCTCGGTCATGCGCCCCTCCAGCTTGTAGGTGCGCTCCACCACCTTGTTGTGCTCGCTGACCTTCCGCTCCAACTGCTCGATGCGGTAGGTGGTCAGCTTGTTGGCAACCAGGATGCCTCCGAAGGTCCCTGCCAGGGTTCCGATCAGGCTCATCCCGGCCACGGCCAGGGTCGTCCACTCCATCAGCCCTGTACCTCCTCCACGGTCCCCAGGTCTGTCCAGGAGCCGGGCAGCTGAGAGGGTGGATAGACCGTGTTGGACTGGGTGCACCGCCACACATGGCCGCTCTCTGTGCAGACCTCGCCGGGCTGGTACATCCCCCGGCTCCCCTGAGCCTGGGCATAAGGGGCAGCCAGTCTGGGATCCGTGGTGTGGCACAGGTCCCAAAGACTCACTGCCAGATCGGGCGACCAGTCCGGCTGCACAGTAGCGTCGTGCTGCTGCCACAGCTTGTAGACGAGCCCCTTCCACTGATAGGGGGTGCCAATGGGGACCGCGGAAAAGTCCCGCTGACGCCAGGTGGGGATGATGTCCTGACTGGCGGTGAGCTCGGTGCCGTCCGCCTCTCCGGCCACCGCCCGCTCTGCCAACGTCTGGGCGTCCGCCTGACCCCGCTGGCGGACTGCTTCCAGCGCAATGGTCCTGATCTCAGCCATTCTGCTCCACTCCTTCCTGATAGGCCGCCCTCAGCTGGGCGTCCACCTGGGCCGCGGTTCCCGCCGCCTCCAGCTCGGCCAGCGCCTCCGCCTGCTGGGCGATGGTCTCCCGCTGCTGAGCGATGGCAGATTCCTTCTCCGCCAGACTGGCCTCTGTTTCCTCCAGCTCTCGGTCCTTCCGGGCCAGGCCCTCCTCCAGCTCGGCCACCTGGCTCTGGTACCCAACCACATCCCCCAGATACTGCTCCGCCACCTGAAGGACTACGGTGTAGCTCCGGGCGGGCGCGCTGTACTGGATGTCCCGCACTGTGAAGCCGTACCCGGTGGGCAGGATGCACTCCCCCTGGATCTGGGGGCGGTCCCACCGGATGCCCTCGATCTCTTCCAGGGAGGCAGACTCCCGCTCAAATACCGCACGGTACTCCCCATTGGCCGCGCCCCGCAGGACCATCCCGCAGGATAACCCTCCAATGCTGCACCGGTTTCCATAGAGACTCATGCTGTGTTCTCTCCTTTCTGTGAATGGTGGGGAAACATTCCCCCTATTCCAGGCGGAGAACAGGCGGTTTGTTGCTGGGAAGCGTACAACAAAGGCAAAAAAATTGGGCGCTCTGTTTCCAGAGCGCCCAAAGTGAAGGTATAGTCAGCTGCCCAGATACGCTTTTTTGACGGCCTCGTTGGCCAGAAGTTCCCGGCCGGAGCCGGTCAGACTGATCCGGCCGGTCTCCAGCACATAGCCCACATCGGCAATCTTCAGCGCCATGTTGGCGTTCTGCTCGATGAGCAGAACGGTGACCCCTTGCCGGTTGATCTCCTGGATGATGTCGAAGATGCCCTTGACCACGATGGGGGCCAGGCCCAGGGAGGGCTCATCCATCATAATGATCTTGGGGCGGGACATTAGGGCGCGGCCCACGGCCAGCATCTGCTGCTCGCCGCCGGACAGGGTGCCCGCGGCCTGCCAGGACCGCTCCTTCAGACGGGGGAACAGGTCATACACCCAGTTCAAATCGTCCTCCAGGCTGTCTGTTCGGAGATAGGCCCCGATCTTCAGGTTCTCCAGCACCGTCAGGTCCGGGAAGACCCGCCGGCCCTCCGGGACCAGGGTGAGGCCCTTGGAGACGATGCGGTCAGGGGAGAGGCTGGTGATGTCCTCCCCCTGGAGGTGGATGCATCCGTGGGCGGGCTTGACCAACCCAGCGATGGTGCGCAGGGTAGTGGACTTGCCTGCGCCGTTTGCGCCGATCAGGGTGACGATCTTCCGTTCCGGCACTTCGAAGGTGATGCCCTTGACGGCTTCAATGCCGCCGTAGCTGACCTTCAGTTCATCAATCTTCAACATCGTCTGCCACCCCCAAATATGCCTCGATGACCCGAGGATTGTTCTGGACCTCCGCCGGAGTGCCCTGGGCGATCAGCTTGCCGAAGTCCAGGACATAGATGTGGTCGGAGATCCGCATGACCAAGTCCATGTGATGCTCGATCATCAGAATGGACAGGTCGTACTCGTCGCGGATTTTATGGATGAAGTTGGTGAGCTCCTGGGTCTCCTGGGGATTCATGCCGGCGGCCGGCTCGTCCAGAAGCAGCAGCTTGGGCTGGGTAGCCAGGGCCCGGGCGATCTCCAGCCGGCGCTGGAGGCCGTATGGCAGGGAACCGGCCACCTCGTCCTTCAGATGGGCCAGGTCCTGCTCCTCCAGAAGGGCCATGGCCTCCTCACGCATCCGCTTTTCTTCCGCGCGGTTAAAGCGGAAGGTGGCGGAAAATACGTTCTGCTTGGCCCTCATGTGCTTGGCGATGAGTACATTTTCAAACACCGTCAGGGCGGAGAACAGACGGATATTCTGGAAGGTCCGGGCGACGCCCAGGTGGGTGATCCGGTCGGGCGAGGGCCGGAGCACATGGTCGGAGAAGGCGTGGGGATCGGCGGCCCGCAGGGCCTCGGTCCGGGCGGCCTGCGCCTTGTCGTATGCCGCCTGAAGCGAGCTGCGCGTCTCCTCATCCCCGGCGGCCTGGATGGCGGCCAGGGCCTCCGGGTCGTCCAGATCGGGGTGGGCGGTGTAGAGGGCGGCGTTCTGTCCGGAGTAGCTCTTGACCATCTTGCCCTGGGGGTGGTTGCGGATCATGGGCTGCCCCAGAAAGTCCACCCGGCCGTTGGTGGGCTCATACACTCCAGTGATGCAGTTGAAGGCAGTGGTCTTGCCGGCACCGTTGGGGCCGATCAGGGCCACGATCTCCCCTGAGTTGACGTCCACCGAGAGGTTGTTGACGGCTACCACGCCGCCAAACTGCATGGTGATGTTTTCGACATGGAGAATGTTCTGGCTCATTTTACGGCCTCCTTTGCGGCCTTGCGGGGCCGTTTCTTGAACAGATCGGTGATCTCCCGGTCGCCCATGATGCCCCGGCGGAAGAACAGCACCACGATCATAATGACCACGGAGAAGACCACCATGCGGAAGCCGTTGCGGAACAGGTCGGACTGGATGCCAAGGAAGGAACCGGAGTCCAGGCCGCGCAGCCACCACTCGGAGCAGGCCACATACAGGAAGGTGGCGATCACGCTGCCGGAGATGGAGCCGATGCCGCCGATGACGACGATGAGCAGGATCTCATAGGTCATGGTGGAGGTGTACACCATGGCCTGGGCGTTGCTGGCGTACATGGCGAACAGAGCGCCCCCCACGCCGGCGAAGAAGGAACTGATGCAGAAGGAGAGCATCTTGTGGTGGGGCAGGTTGATGCCCATGGCCTCAGCGGCGATCTCGTCCTCCCGGATGGCCTTGAAGGCCCGGCCGTAGGAGGAGTTGATGAGCATGACGATGACCGCCAGACACAGGATCATAATGAGCATGGGGAAGGCGGAGGAGAGATAGATGGTGCCGCTCTCCGTCTTGATGTTGAAGCTGGAGAAGGTGGGGATCTGGGTGATCATGTTGGCACCGTTGGTGATGGGGCCCAGGGCCTGCCACTGGAACACCGCGCGGATGATCTCCGCGAAGCCCAGGGTGGCGATGGCCAGGTAGTCGCTTTTCAGGCGCAGCACAGGCAGACCGATGAGCCAGGCAAAGAAGGCTGCCACCAGGCCGCCCAGAACGATGGCCACCAGGACCCCCAGAGTCAGGCTGAGCATTCCGTCACCGAAGATCCCGGCAAACAGGTCCGGCAGGGAGAACTTCACCGCCGAGCCTCCGTAGAGGTAATAGACCGTATCCTTGGCGGCCACGGGGACCGTCAGGATGGCATAGGTGTACGCGCCCAGGAGCATGAAGCCTGCCTGTCCCAGGGAGAACAGTCCGGTGAAGCCGTTGAGCAAATTCATGGACACGGCGACCAGGGCATAGACCGCGCCCTTTTTCAGCACGGTGAACAGCTGGCCGGTGGGACCGATGGTGTTTTCCAGAAGGATCACCAGGGCCAGCGCGGCCACGGCCCCGAATAGGCCGAGCAGCGCGCCGGTGTTGACTCGTTTTTTCTCTAACATATTCCCGCCCCCTTACACTTTTTCGGTGGCCTTTTCCCCGAACAGGCCGGTGGGCTTAAAGACCAGCACGATGATCAGCAGGGCAAAGGTGAAGGCGTCCACAAAGGTGGTGGCCCCCTCGAAGGGGAGGGCCTTGATGATGTTTTCGCAGATGCCGATCAGGAATGCCCCGATGACCGCCCCGGGGATGGAGCCGATCCCGCCGAACACCGCCGCCACAAAGGCCTTCAGACCGGGCATGGCGCCGGCGGTGGGGGTGATGTAGGGGTAATTGGTGAAGTACAGGATGGAGCCCAGGGCTGCCAGGGCGGAGCCGATGATGAAGGTGGTGGAGATCACCCGGTTGATCTTGATGCCCATGAGCTGGCTGGTCTCGAAGTCCTTGGCCACCGCCCGCATGGCCATGCCGATCTTGGTGTGGTTGATGAGCTGTACCAGACCGAATACAAGGGCGATCACCAGAACAGGGGTGACGACGGTCACCAGCGTGGTGGAGGCCCCGCCGATGGTGACCATTTTGGACAGGGCGGGGATGGTGGGGTAGTTCATGGGCTGGCCGCCGGTGACGAAGGTGGCGGTGTTTTGCAGGAGATAGCTTACGCCGATGGCGGAGATCATCACGGACATTCTTGGGGCGGAACGCAGAGGCTTATAGGCCACCCGCTCGATCAAAAAGCCCAGCAGGACAGTGATAAGGACGGCCAGCGCCAGGGTGACAGGCAGAGGCAGTCCCATGGTGGTCAGGTAGATGGCGATCAGGCCGGAGACCATGAACACGTCGCCGTGGGCGAAGTTGATCAGGCGCAGGATACCGTATACCATGGTGTAGCCAATGGCGATCAGGGCGTACTGACCTCCCACGGAGATGCCGGAGAGCAGTACGGAAATAGCGTATTCCACAAAGGTTTCCTCCCTTGTTTTCAGATTTGGGCGGTCTTGAAAAGGACCCTCCCGCTGTCCCTTTCAGGACGGCCCAGAATCAGGGGCAGAGCCGGAAATAGCTGTTTGGCGGGGGCCGTGCCCCCGCCAAACAGACACACAGCATATTTTAGGCGGTCTGGGACTTCTCCAGAGTCCATGCGCCGGCGGCGGTGTCACACACCTTGATATAGGCGGTGTCGCGGATGGCGTCGCCGTTGGTGTCATCAAAGGCGATGTGGCCGGAAACGCCGTCATACTCCACGTCCCACAGGGCCTGCTGTACATCAGAGGACTTGGGGGAGCCGGCGGCCTTCAGGGCCTCCAGGGCCACATAGTAGGCGTCATAGCCCATGGCGGTGACAGCGGCGATGGTGTCGTCGCCGCCGTTGGCGGTCTTGGCGTCGGCATTGGAATTGATGTAGTTCTTGATGCCCTCGTCAAAGGTGGGATTGCCGCCCTCCTGATAGAAGGTGGAGACATACAGCTGCACGTCAGTGCCCTTGGCGGCCTCCAGGACCTTGTTGTCGTCCAGGGTATCGGAGCCCAGGAAGGGGATGTTGATGCCCAGCTTGGCGGCCTGGGTGATGATCTGGGTGGCATAGGCGATGGAGACGGGGGTAAAGATGACCTCAGCGCCTTCGCTCTTGGCCTTGTTCAGGTAAGAGGTGAAGTCGGAGTTGTTCTTGGGGAAGCTGTCCTTGATCACGGTGCCGCCGGCGGCGGTGAAGGCCTGCTCAAAGAAGGCGATCAGGCCCTGATCGTACTCGTTGCCCTGCTCGCCCAGCAGATAGGCCTTCTTGGCGCTGAACTTCTCGGTGGCGAAGTTGGCCAGCACCGTGCCCTGGAAGGGATCCAGGAAGCAGATGCGGAAGTAATGGTCATTGCCGGCGGTGACGTTGGGGTTGGTGCAGGTGACGCCCATGGCGGGGATGCCGGCGTCACGGAAGATGGGGCCGGCGGCGATGGACACGCCGGAGCCGTAGGAGCCCAGAACGACGCTCACCCCTTCGCTGACCAGCTGGGAGGCGGCGGAGGGGGCCTTATCGGTGGAGGAGCCGTTGTCGGCATAGACCAGTTCGACCTGGTAGGTCTCGCCGCCCAGCTCCACGGTGGGAGTCTCAGAGTTGGCGAACTGCATCCCCAGCATTTCTTTCTTGCCGCCGGAGGCAGAGTCGCCAGAGGCGGGCTCAAACACGCCGATCTTGACGACCTTGTCGCCGTCAGCGGAGCCGGAGCCGGCGGGAGCGGAGCCGGAAGCGGAGCCCGAGCCGGAACCGGAGCAGCCGGCCAGGGCGGACAGGAGCAGCGCGGCGGAAAGTGCGGACGCAAGGAACTTTTTCATGTTCATTCTCCTCTCGATTTGCTTGAGTTGGTTTGGCGAAAGGTGTCTGCTTTGGGTGGACACTTGTTCGCTTAATGGGTACATTATACAGGACCCGGAGGAAAAATGCAAGTCGAGCCCAACAAAATTTCAGGTCAGGACGGAGAAAATTTCCACATTGGGAATAAAAAAGAAAAAGAGCCTGCTGGACCAGCGGGAGAAGCTGTCCGGCAGGCGGAGCCTGGAGCGGCATCAGGGGCGGTCCTTGGGCAGATGATAGAGGAGGGAGGGGCGGCCGCCGGTGTCATAGTTGACCCGGCTGACCACCTCGCCCTGCTGGGTGAGGTAGGTGAGGTACCGGCGGACGGTGACGGAGGAGAGCCCGGCCTGGGCAGCCAGGGACTCACAGGTGCAGCCCTCCTCCGGGGCCTGGGCCAGATGGGTCCGGATCCGCTCCAGAGTGCGGGACTGGAGTCCCTTCGGGACGTCCTCCGGACTGGAGGAGCCGGAGAGCAGGGCGTCCAGCTCCTCCTGGCTGACGCTGCTGTGGGTGTCGATGGCGGAGCGCTGGCGGCAGAACTTATCCAGCGCCTGCTGAAAGCGGCGGGCGGTAAAGGGCTTGACCAGATAGTCCGCCACCCCCAGCTTCAGCAGGGCGTCCACGGTCTTGCTGTCGTTGGCGGCGGTGACCATCACCACGCCGCTGGTGACGCCGAAGGAGCGCAGCTCTCGGAGAAGCTCCAGCCCGGTCATCCGGGGCATATAGACGTCCAGGATCAGCAGATCCGCCGGGTGGCGCAGCAGCCAGGGAAGCGCGTCCTGGCCGCTGCGGAAGCTGGCGGCCAGATGGAAGCGGGGATCCCGCCCCAGAAAATTCTGATCGATGGAGGCGATCATGGGGTCGTCCTCCACGATCACGGCCTGATAAGTTTCCTGCATGGCGCTCTCCTTTACTCGTTGGGGGACGGTTCCTCTTCCGCCCGCTCCTCCTCCGGCGTCTGGAAGGAGAGGAAGAAGGCGGTCCCGGATTTTGGCTCGCTCTCCACCCGGATCTGGCCGTGGTACAGGTTGACCAGCTCCCGGATCCGGGACAGGCCAATGCCGTGCCCGTCTCCCTTGGTGGAGACATTGGGTTCAAAAATGAAGGGGAGCAGCTCAGGCAGGATGCCCGGTCCGGTGTCCTCCACGCAGAGGAGCAGGCTGTCCGGCTTCTCCCGGATGGAGACGGCGATCTCCTTCTGCTTCCAGGTGGAGTGGTCCAGGGATTCGGTGGCGTTTTCGATGAGGTTGCCCAAAATGGTGACCAGCACCCCGGAGGGGAGGAAGCGGCCATCGGCGGACAGGGTGCTTCTGGGATCCAGGTGCAGGTTGATGCCCAGCTCCGCGGCGCGGCTGGTCTTGCCCACCAGAAGGGCGGCCACAGCGGTGTCCTCGATCTGGCTCATGACCCGGCTGACCGACTGGTGGTGGATCTGGGAGATGTCCAGGATGTACTGCTCCGCCTGCTCCACCTGCCCCAGCTGGATCATGCCCAGGATGATGTGGAGCTTGTTGATGAACTCGTGGGTATAGGCCCGCATGGCCTCCACCAGATGGCGCACGCCGGTGAGTTCCTCCGCCATGGCGGTGGCCTCGGTGCGGTCCTGGAAGATGGCCACCGCGCCCACGATCTTGTCGTCCTCCCAGATGGGCATTCTGTCAGACAGGGCGGCCTTGCTTCCAGGGACGTGCTGGAGATGAACGTTGTATTCCGGCTTTCCGGTGGTGAGCAGGCGGGGCAGAAGGGTGTCTGGATAGAGCTCCTTCAGCGGCCGGCCCAGCACGTCGGAGAGCTGCTGTGCGTTGAGCAGGCGCAGCCCCGCGGGATTGACATAGATCACAGCCGCATTTTTGTCGATGGCGATGATGCCCTCCTCCAGGGTCTCCAAAATGTCCTCGCGCTGGTGGAACATCTGGCGGAAGGCGTCCGGCTCATAGCCCAGCAGGGCCTCCTTGATGGAGCTGGACAGATTGCGGGACAGCACCAGGGCGACGCCGGCGGCCAGGAAAGTCAGGATGGCGAAGCAACCCACGGTGTCCAGCACGATCTGGTGGACGCTGCGCACCCCGATGCCCACGGATACAAAGCCCAGCAGGGAGCCGTCCAGATCATGGACCGCGGCGAGGGCGCGGTGCTCCGCGCCGGAGATGCCGGCGCCTGTGTCCACCTCGGTCAGCTCCCCCCGCAGGACCGTGAGCGTATCCACATCCGGGTAGACCGTCCCCACAAAGGCGGGGTCCGGGCAGTACCGGATGACGCCGTTGTGGTCGGCCACCACGATGGCGTCAATGTCCTGGACCCGGGAGATGGTCCCGTTCAGGTAGTGGGTGAGCACAGAGCTGTCCGCCCGGTGGGCCAGAAAATCGGCCACATCCGGCGACTGGGCCAGCACCTGGGCGGAATTCATCAGGTTGCGGTCCAGGTTCTGATACTCCATGCGCAGGGAGAACAGCAGGGTGGTGGCCATGCCCAGGATAGAGGTGGTCAGGACCAGGAACAGGCTGAGGGATTGCAGCTTATGGCGGATCGATATGGGTGAGTGTGCTTTCATCCAGGTTCCCTCCTCAGAATCAGAGACAGGTGGAAAATAGACAGCCGGTGCGGCACCGGTTTAGCTTTATTATAAGGAGGTTGTTAAGATGTGTCAAACATTTGAAGGGGAGAGAGGCAAAATTGTGGAAACGCACTTTTTTTACTTACAAAAGGCTATCCAAACCGCGGGATCTGCCGTACAATGAGGGACGTCAAACCGGACGGCGGCCCGTGTGTGCCGTATGTCGGAAGTCGATGGGAGGCGGTTTTTTGGAACAGATCAAAGTGCGTCTGATGGAGGAGCTCCAGACGCCCGTGGCCTTCACAATCCCGCTCTTCGGGGGGATCCCGGTCACCCTGTCTGTGGTGGTGTCCTGGCTGGTGATGGGGGCGCTGATCCTGGCGGCGGCGCTGGGGACCCGGCGGTTGAAGCTCCGCGATCCCGGCAAGCCGCAGCTGTGCCTGGAGATGGCGGTGGAGTTCCTCAACGGCTTCACCAAAAACAACATGGGGGCCCACGGACCGGACTTCGCTCCCTATCTGGGGACCATCGCCCTATACATCCTGCTGTGCAACATCATCGGGATCTTCGGGCTGGTCCCCCCCACCAAGGACCTGAACGTCACGGCGGCACTGGCCATCATGAGCGCGGTGCTGATCTATGGGGCACAGTTTCGGTACCACGGGCTGCGGGGCGGGCTGAAAAAATTTATGGAGCCCATGCCCCTGCTGCTGCCCATCAACCTGATGGAGGTCGTGATCCGGCCCCTGGCCCTGTGTATGCGGCTGTTCGGCAACATCCTGGGGGCGTTCATCATCATGGAGCTGATCAAGATGATGGCCCCGGCGGTGGTCCCCGTCCCGTTCAGCATCTACTTCGACCTGTTTGACGGCGGGATTCAGGCTGTGGTGTTCGTGTTCCTCACAGCCCTGTTCGTGGGCGAGGGGATCAAAGAGGAAGAGTAAATCAGACATCGGCCCCCTGGGCTGAAATAAAGGAGGACATACTATCATGGAGATCGGAATGCTTGCAATCGGACTGGCTGTTTTCACCGGCATCGGAGCCGGCATCGGAATCGGAATCGCCACCGGAAAGGCCAGCGAGGCCATCGCCCGCCAGCCGGAGGCCGCCGGTAAGATCAACAGCACCCTGCTGATCGGCTGCGCTTTGGCAGAGGGCACCGCCATCTTCGGCTTCATCACCGCGCTGCTGATCCTGTTTATGAAGTAAGGGGGAAGGCACGATGTTGGATTTTCAGTTATCCACCGTGATCTTTACCGTCCTGAACCTGCTGATCCTGTATGTGGTGCTGAGAAAGCTCCTGTTCGGGCGGGTCAACCGCATCCTGGAGGAGCGGGCCGCCCTGGTGGAGAAGGAACTTTCCAGCGCCGAGCGTCAGAAGGCCCAGGCGGAGGAAATGCGGAAGGAGTATGAGGACCAGCTCGCCCAGGCCCATGCCCAGGCGGCCAAGATCGTGGATCAGGCCAAGGCGCGGGGCGAGCAGGAGTACCAGGCGATCCTGGACCAGGCCCAGGAGGATACCCGCCGGATGCAGGAGCAGGCCCAGGCCAAGAACCGGGCCGACCGGGAGAAGCTGATGCGCAGCGCCCGGCAGGAGGTGGCCCAGCTGGCCGTGCTGGCGGCGGCCAAGGTGACGGGACAGGCCCTGGATCAGGATTCGGACCGGGCCATGGCGGAGCAGTTTTTGTCGGAGGCGGGTGAGCGGAAATGAGCGATTCGATCCAGCGCAGCGCCGCGGTCCTCTATCAGATGGAGGAGGAGACGCCGGGGCTGAAGGAGTCCGCCCAGGCCCTGGTGTCGGACACCATGCTGTGGCCGGCGCTGAATGGGACCGGGGCAACCAGAGAGGAGAAGGAGGAACTGATCCGCACGGCGCCCATGCTGGCGGGGAAGGAGCAGCTGACCGCCTTTGTCCTCCTGCTGCTGGAGCAGGGGACGCTGGACAGTTTGCCGGCCATCCTGCGGGAGCTGCGGCAGCTGGAACTGGCGGCCCAGGGGGGCGCGGTGTGCGTGGTCACCTGCGCCCGGCAGCCGGATGAGGCCACCCTGGAGGATCTGCGCCGGGCGGTGTGCCGCCTGCGTGGACTGGAGCGTGTGGTCCTTCAAATCAAGATCGACCCAGCCATTCTGGGCGGCTTTCGCCTGGAGGTCCAGGGCGTGGTTTATGACCGCAGCGTCCGGGGGCGGCTGGAGCGGCTGGCCCAGGGCCTCAAGGGCGATTTTGACGCGGACAGCGAGGAACTGGAGGGCCTGGTAGAGGGCCTGAAGTCCAAGATCCAGGGCTTTGAGGTGGAGGACGGCAGCGACATGGGCAGCCTGGTCCAGAATCTCAAGACCCGGATCCAGGATTTTCAGTCTGTGGGCGAGGTCCAGGAGATCGGCCGGATCCTCAGCGTGGGTGATGGGATCGCCCAGATCCAGGGCCTGGACCGGGCAGTCTACGGAGAACTGGTGGAGTTTGAGACCGGCGTTCAGGGCATGGTCATGGATCTGTCCCGGAACAGTGTGGGCTGTGTCCTGCTGGGCCAGGAGACCGGCCTGCGGGAGGGCAGCATCGTGACCCGAACGGGCCGGCCTGCCGATGTGCCGGTGGGCGAGGCCATGCTGGGCAGGGTGGTGGACGCCCTGGGACAGCCTTTGGACGGAATGGGACCCATCCGCACCACAGAGACCAGGCCCATCGAGCATGAGGCCAGCGGCGTGATCTCCCGGGAGCCGGTGAACGCCCCGCTTCAGACCGGGATCCTGGCCATCGACGCCATGATCCCCATTGGACGGGGACAGCGTGAGCTGCTCATCGGCGACCGCCAGACGGGCAAGACGGCCATCGCGGTGGATACCATCCTGAACCAGAAGGGGGAGGACGTGATCTGCATCTATGTGGCCATTGGACAGAAGGCGTCCTCGGTGGCCCGGGTGCGGGATACCCTCCAAAAGCACGGGGCGATGGACTACTCCATCATCGTGTCGGCTACCGCCAGCGACCCGGCTCCCCTGCAATACATTGCGCCTTACGCCGGCGCGGCCATGGGGGAGTACTTTATGTCCCAGGGAAAGGATGTGCTCATCGTCTATGACGATCTGAGCAAGCACGCGGTGGCCTACCGGGCCCTGTCCCTGCTGCTCAAGCGCTCCCCCGGGCGGGAGGCCTACCCGGGCGACGTGTTCTATCTCCACTCCCGCCTGCTGGAGCGGGCCTGCCGCCTGACCCAGGAGTACGGCGGGGGTTCCATGACGGCCATCCCCATCATCGAGACCCAGGCGGGGGACGTGTCCGCCTATATCCCCACCAACGTCATCTCCATCACCGACGGACAGATCTATCTGGAGACCGACCTGTTCTTTGCCGGGCAGCGGCCGGCGGTGAATGTGGGCCTGTCGGTGTCCCGTGTGGGCGGAGCGGCCCAGACCCGGGCCATCAAGCGCACCGCGGGCACTATGCGCATCGACCTGGCCCGCTTCCGGGAGCTGGAGATCTTTACCCAGTTCTCCTCGGACCTAGATCAGGCGACCCAAAAGACGCTGGATCACGGCAAGCATCTGCTGGAACTGCTCAAGCAGCCCCTCTATCAGCCCATGTCAGTCAGTCGGCAGGCCGTTTTGCTGTACATCGGGACCAACGGGCTGCTGGATGACGTGCCGGTGGAGCAGGTCCGGGAATTTGCCTCGGGCTTTGCCGACCGCATCGAGCTGGAGCACCGGGAGCTGGCGCTGGAGGTCCAGCGGACGGGCAACCTGTCCGCCGTGGCCATCGAGACCATCCGGGCGGACCTGGAGAACTATAAGAAGGAGAAGCTGACGGTGGCCTGACCACGCCGGCGAGAGGGAGGGAGAGAAAATGGCCGGTACCAAGGAGATCCGGACCCGGATCAAAAGTGTGCAGCAGACCCTGAAGATCACCAGCGCCATGTATCTGATCTCCTCGGCCAACCTGCGGAAGGCCAAGGGGCAGCTGGACAGGGCGGCCCCCTACTTTACGAAGATCGACGCCACCATCGCGGACATTCTCCACCGCTCCCCGGAGCTGGAGCACAAGTTCTTCGACCCGCGGACCGACGTGCCGGAGCAGGAGCGGAAGGTGGGCTATATCGTGGTCAGCGGAGACAAGGGGCTGGCCGGGGCCTATAACCACAACGTGCTGCGCCGCGCGGAGGAGTATGTGCGCCAGTCGCCCCACCCCAGCCTCTTTGTGGTGGGGATCGTGGGCCGGGTCTACTTTCAGGGCCGGGGCATCCCCATCGTGGAGGAGTTCTCCCATGTGGTGCAGAACCCCACCATGCGGCGGGCCCGGGAGATCGGCGACGAGGTGGTCCGGCGGTTTCTGGACCGGAGCCTGGACGAGGTGCACATTTTGTACACCGAGATGGTCTCCCCCCTGAAGCTGGAGGTGCGTGAGCGCACCCTGCTGCCCCTGGACCGGGCCAACTTCCATTGGGAGCCTCCGGCGGGGCAGAGCGCGCCCCAGGAGGTGACCTATGTCCCATCGCCGGAGGCGGTGCTGGACAACATCATCCCCAGCGGCTATATCCGGGGGATGGTGTTCGGGGCGCTGGTGGAGTCCTTCTCTTCGGAACAGAGCGCCCGCATGACCGCCATGGAAGCGGCCAGCGACAACGCCAAGGAGATGCTCAGATCCCTGTCTCTGACCTATAACCGGGCCAGACAGTCGGCCATCACCCAGGAGATCACAGAGATCGCCAGCGGGGCCCAGGTCCAGGGAGAGCGCTAGGTGAAACGTCACCGGAAAGGTGTGTGCAGGTATGAAGGAATATAAAGGGACGGTGGCACAGGTCCAGGGACCTGTGGTGGACGTCCAGTTCGCCCGGGATGAGATGCCCGCCATCAAGGACGCCCTGTGGCTGGAGGTGGGCGGTCAAAAGCGTGTTATGGAGGTGGCCCAGCACATCGGCGGGGACACCGTCCGCTGCTTTATGCTCTCCCCCAGCGAGGGGATCGGCCGGGGCATGGAGGTGAAGCCCTGGGGCGGACCCATCTCCGTCCCGGTGGGGGAGGGCGTGTTGGGCCGGATGTTCAATGTGCTGGGGGATCCCATCGACGGCAAGGGAGCAGTATCCGCCCAGGAGCACTGGTCCATCCACCGCCAGCCCCCCAGCTTTGCCGACCAGCGCCCGGTGGTGGACCTGTTTGAGACAGGGATCAAGGTCATCGACCTGCTGGCCCCCTATGCCCGGGGCGGCAAGATCGGCCTGTTTGGCGGCGCCGGCGTGGGCAAAACGGTGCTGATCCAGGAGCTGATCCATAATATCGCCACGCAGCACGGCGGATACTCCATTTTTACCGGCGTGGGGGAGCGTACCCGGGAGGGCAGCGACCTGTGGCGGGAGATGACCGAGTCCGGGGTCATTGAAAAGACGGCCCTGGTGTTTGGACAGATGAACGAGTCCCCCGGGGCCCGGATGCGGGTGGCCCTCACCGGGCTGACCATGGCGGAGTACTTCCGGGATCAGCAGCACCAGGATGTGCTGCTCTTCATCGACAACATCTTCCGCTATGTCCAGGCGGGCTCCGAGGTGTCCGCTCTGATGGGGCGGATGCCCTCCGCCGTGGGCTATCAGCCCACCCTGGCCAACGAGATGGGCGCGCTTCAGGAGCGGATCACCTCCACCCGGAGCGGGGCCATCACCTCTGTGCAGGCGGTATACGTCCCGGCGGACGACCTCACCGACCCCGCCCCCGCCACCACCTTCACCCATCTGGACGCCACCACCGTGCTGTCCCGGAAGATCGTGGAGCAGGGCATCTATCCGGCGGTGGATCCGCTGGAGTCCACCTCCCGCATTTTGGAGCCTGACGTGGTGGGAGAGCGCCACTATAAGGTGGCCCGGGCGGTGCAGGAGCTGCTCCAGCGGTACCGGGAGCTTCAGGACATCATTGCCATCCTGGGCATGGAGGAGCTCAGCGAGGAGGACAAGGTTGCCGTGGAGCGGGCCCGCCGCATCCAGCAGTTCTTCTCCCAGCCCTTCTCGGTGGCCGAGCAGTTCACCGGCCTGGAGGGCCGCTACGTGAAGCTGGAGGACACACTGCGCTCCTTCGAAACCATCCTGGGCGGCGAGCTGGACAAGTATCCCGAGGCCGCCTTCAGCAACGTGGGCAACGTGGACGAGGTCATCGCCAAGGCCAAGAAAATGGGGGCGGTGTAAATGGCGGAGGCTTCCACCTTCTACCTGGAGATCATCACCCCGGAGCGGCAGTTCTACATCGGCCCCGCCGAGGCCCTGGTCTTTCCCGCCGTGGACGGCGAGATGGGAGTGTACCCCGGCCACGAGCCGGCGGTCACTGCCGTGGAGCCGGGAGAGCTGCGCTACAAGGTGGACGGCAAATGGGAGCCCGCCGCCGTAGGCGCGGGCTTCGTAGAGATCAAGCCGGACTATGTGATCCTGCTGGTGGGCTTTGCCGAGCACCCGGAGGAGATCGACCGCAAGCGGGCCGAGGCCGCCCGGGAGCGGGCCGAGGAACGTCTGCGTCAGAAGCAGAGCATCCACGAGTATTACCACTCCAAGGCGGCTCTGGCCCGGGCCATGGCCCGCCTCAAGACCCGCAGAGAGTAATACAGCCTGCCGAAAAAGATTGTATGGCGGAAGGGGCGCGATTTCCCGCAAAATTGTCACCTCTTCCGCCATGCGAAGTGTCATTTCCGAGGCCCTCCTTCGGGGAAGGTTTTTCGACAGCCTGAAGAATAATAGAAGGCCCGCCGGTACTCCGGCGGGCCTTCTATTACTCTTCCAGAGCGGCCAGCACCTCCGCCTCTGTGGGGATGGAGGAGATGCCGCCGGGGCGGAGGGTGGACAGGCTGGCGGCGGTGACGGCGAAGCGGGCGATGCCCTCCAGCGCGCCGGGCTCCAGCTCCGCCGGAGGTGTGTCCAGGGCCAGCAGCTTCGCCACGGCGCTGCCCCCGAAGATGTCCCCCGCGCCGGTGGTGTCCACCGGCCGCACCGCCGGGGCGGGCACCCGGCAGGCCCCCCTGGCGTTTTCCAGGTAACAGCCTTGGGGCCCCAGTGTGATCATAGCCAGAGCCACACCACACTCCTCCCGCAGGCGGCGGGCCCCCTCCTCCGGCGTACAGCCCCAGAGGAAGGACAACTCCTCGTCACTGAGTTTGACCACGTCGGCCTGCTCCAGGCCCCAGAGCGTTTCCGCTCTGGCCTGGGCCTCGCTCCGCCACAGGGGCGGACGGTAGTTTGGGTCAAAGGTGACGAGCTTTCCCTGCGCCCTGGCGTAGGCCACCGCCTGCCGGGTGGCGGAGCGGGCTGGCTCGTCGGTCAGGCTGAGGGCACCGAAGTGGAAGGCCCTGGACTGGTCGATGAGGGAGAGCTCCAGCTCGTCAAAGCGGAGCAAGGTGTCCGCGCCCGGCTTGCGGGCGAAGCTGAAGGAGCGCTCTCCGTCCACGAGGGTGACGAAGGCCAGGGTGGTGAACACAGTCGGGTCCACCCGGATGCCCCGGGTCTCAATGCCCGCCCGGGCCAGGGTGTCCACCAGCAGGCGGCCGAAGGCGTCGTCCCCCACCTTGCCCAGAAAGGCGGCGGAGGCCCCATAGCGGCAGAGGGCGGCCAGAAAATTGCCCGGCGCCCCGCCGGGGTGGGCGGCCAGGGTGGGATAGCCCTCTCCATCGGTGCTGAGCTGGGTGAAGTCGATCAACAGCTCCCCCATTGCAGTTAGGTCGTACATTTCCATAACCCCCTTTGGTTAAAAGTATAGCACAGCCGGGGCGGCGGGAAAAGCGGCGAAATCGGGAGAACAGGATTGACAGCCCCGCCCTTTTTCTGCTATACTGAGCCAAACGAGCCGCTGAAGCGGCTTTAGAAAGGCTGAAGCCTTTTTCCACACCCATCCCCCGGCCGTTGAAACCGGTGAACCGAAGTTCACCATGTGCGCCTGCGCGCACATGGTGGGCTTTTTTGTGTCCGGGGAAGAAAAGGAGAGAGACCCATGAGCAAGTATGGAAAAAGAGCGGTCGGCCTGCTTTTGACGGGCGCCCTGTGCGCCGGCCTGCTGGCCGGCTGCGGCGGCGCGCCGGAGGCCGCCGTCACCCCGACGGCCCCGTCGGAGAGCGGCTCCGCCTCCGGCCGCCGGGTGGAGACCCTCCGCCTGGAGGGGGGCACCGACTGGGGCGTCCCAAATCCCTATCTGCACCAGTCCCGCGGCCCCGGCACGGCCAAGATGCGCCTGGTGTACGGCAGCCTGCTGGAGAAGGACGAGACCGGCGACGTGCCCTGGCTGGCGGAGCGCTGGTCCATGGACGGCAACGACTACACCTTCACCCTCTTTGCAGACGCCCAATTCCAGGACGGCGTACCCCTCACCACCGCCGACGTGGCCTTCACCCTGGACTACTATCAGGAGCACCCTCCGGTGTCCAACTCCCTGGGGGTGGGGGACGGCTATCTGGTGGACCACTATACGGTGGTGGACGAGCAGACCATCACCATCACCGTGAAGGAGGCCAACGCCGACACCCTGTCCAACCTGGGCTCCTTCGTGATTCTGCCCAAGCACATCTGGGAGAACGTGGACGACCCCAACGCCTACACCGGGGAGGGCTATCTGACGGGCAGCGGGGCCTATGCCTGCACCGCCTATGACGGGGCCACCGGCAGCTATGAGTTCACCGCCTTCGACGGCTGGTGCAACGGGGAGCAGGCGGCGGAGAAGATCCAGTTTGTGCCGGTGAGCGACCCCCTGCTGGCCTTTGAGAGCGGGGAGATCGACATTACCTCCCTGCCCGCCGACCTGATGGACGCCTATTTGAACGACCCGTCCATCGGCGTGGTGGAGAAGGCCAACGACATGGGCTACAAGCTGCTCATCAACTACGAGCGGTGCCCCGACTTTTTGGAGCTCGCCCTGCGGCAGGGGGTGTACGCCGCCATCGACCGGCAGAGCGTGGTGGACAGCGTGTTCCGCGGCGCGGGCACGGTGGGCAGCGCGGGCTACGTCCCCCAGGGCAGCCTGTACTATAACGAGAACGTGGCGCAGTACCCCTATGACCCGGAGGCGGCCCGCGCCGTCTTTGCGGGGAAGGGCTATTCCGTCACCCTTCTGTGCGGCGACGACGGGGACGACCTGGCCATCGCGGAGATCATCCGCAACGGCCTCACCGCCGCGGGCATCGAGGTGGCGGTGGAGGCCCACGACTCGGCCACCCGGGACGGGCGCATCAACAGCGGTGACTACGAGTTCGCCCTGGTGGGCAACGGCGGCTGGGGCAACAATCCCCCCACCTACATGCGCACCCTGTTCTCCGACGAGTCCAAGTTCTCCGGCACCAACCCCCACTCCATGGGGGCCATCGGCTACTCCAACGCCGAGATGACCGCGTTGGCCGAGGGCCAGGTATACGAGACCGACTTTGACAAACGGGTGGAGCTGTTTCAGGAGCTGGAGCTGCTGGTGAGCCGGGAGATCCCCATCATCGTCATCGCCAACCAGTCCTCCTACTCCATGTACCGCAAGGATGTCTATGACGGCTGGATGAAGACCTACGCCTACCAGCAGGCGGAGCAGAACCGCCTGTCCTACATGGCGCGCTGAGGTCCGCCCCGCCGGGAAAGGAGAAGCATGGGAAAAAAGCTGCTGATGCTGCTGGGGGCCTTTCTGGTCATCTATCTCCTCAACTTCTCCATTCCCCGGCTGATGCCGGGCGACCCCTTTGACTACACCTCCGGGGCCGCCGGGGACGATGTGGACGCCGCCTACTCGGAGGAGCAGAAGGAGCTGCTGCGGGCCTACTACGGCCTGGACAAGCCCTTTTTTCCACAGTTGAGGGATACCATTGTGGACAACCTCCACGGGGACTTCGGCCAGAGTATCCACTATAAGCGGCCCGTGGCGGATATTCTGCTGGAGCGCCTGCCCTGGAGCCTGTGGATCATGGGGAGCACCCTGGCCCTCAGCCTGCTCCTGGGGGTGGCTCTGGCCCTGCTGTGCGTCCGCCGGCCCTGGGCCGACCGGGCGCTCTACCCGGCCCTCTCCGCCCTGGCGGAGGTGCCCCCCTTCCTCACCGGCGTGCTCCTGCTCTTCCTGGTGGCGGCCCGGGCGGCGTGGATTCCCCTCTCCGGGGCCTACACCCACTTCGCCCAGTACGACGGCCTGTGGCAGCGGCTGGGGGACATCCTGGTGCACAGCCTGATGCCGGTGTGCGCCCTCACCCTGGTCACGGTCCCCAAGCTCTTTTTTACCGCCCGGGCCAGCTTTTTCACCATCCTGGGCAGGCCCTACCTCACCAACGCCCGGGCCAAGGGCCTGACCGCGGGGCGCATCCGCACCGCCTATATCCTGCGCAACGCCGCCACCCCCATCGTGGCCCGCTTTTTCCTCAGCGTGGGGGGCGCGGTGGGGGGCACCATTCTGGTGGAGAACGTCTTCGCCTACCCCGGCCTGGGCACCGTCCTGCGGGAGGCGGTGCAGTACCGGGACTATCCCATGCTCCAGGGGGTGTTCCTCCTGTCCGCCGTGCTGGTGCTCCTCAGCCTGGCGGCGGCGGACGTGGTCAACCGCCGGCTGGACGGAGAGGAGGAGGGGCCATGAGGCGCAAATGGCTGGTTCCCCTGCTCCTGCTGGCGCTGCTGACCCTCTGTTTTCTGTGGGGGGTCACCGGATACCCCCACCCGGCCCAGCTCCCGTCGGGGGGCTCCCTGGAGGCCCCCTCCGCCGCCCACTGGCTGGGCACCGACAACCTGGGGGTGGACATCTACGCTCAGATCTCCGCCGGCTTCTTCCGCAGCCTGGGCATCGGCCTGGCCGCCGCCGCTTTCACTTTTGCGGTGGGGGGCGGCCTGGGGATACTGGCGGGCTTTGCAGGGGGCTGGGCGGACGCTCTGATCTCCTTTCTGATCCAGGTGCTTCTGGCCATCCCCCAGCTCCCGGTCATGATCGTCATCGGGGCCTTTCTGGGGCAGAGCACCTGGAACCTGGTCTGGATCATTGCCGCCTTCTCCTGGGCCCCGGTGGCCCGGCAGATGCGGGCCAAGACCATCTCCATCCGGCGGCGGGACTACGTGCAGATGGCCCGGCTCTACGGCGGCGGAACCTGGTACCTCATCCGCACCCACATCGGCCATGAGCTGTGGCCTCTGCTCACCATCAACGCCCTGGCGGTGGTGGGACGGGCCATTCTCCAGGAGTCCTCCCTGGCCTTTCTGGGCCTGTCCGACCCGCTGGCCCGCTCCTGGGGTATGATGATCGCCCGGGCCGTGGACTTTCCCGGCCTCTACCGGACGGACTTCTGGACGTGGTGGCTCCTCCCGCCGGTGGGGGCGCTGGTGCTGTCCACGCTGCTGCTGCGCCTGCTGGTGGGCGGGCTGGAGGAACAACAGAGGAGGGACAAGCCGTGCTGCTGGAAGTGAACAACCTGTCGGTGTCCTACCCGGAGTTCACCCTCCACCCGGTGAGCTTTGCTCTGGACGCCGGGGAAATGCTCACCATCGTGGGGGAGTCGGGCAGCGGCAAGACCACCCTGGCCCGCGCCATCGCCTGCCTGTCCGAGCCGGAGGCCCAGGTCAGCGGGCAGGTGTACCTCAACGGCAGGGAGCTGCTGGCCATGGACGAGCGGGCGCGCAGGCCCCTGCGTATGAAGGAGTTCGCCCTCTCCTTCCAGAACTCGGCCGAGTGGCTCAACCCCTCCCTCACCCTGGCGGAGCACCTGCGGGAGGTGCTGTGCCGGGCGTACCGGGGGGCGGCCATGGCGGCGCGGATGGAGGAGCTGATGGCCCTGGTGGGTCTGGAGACGGCGGATCTGGAGCGCTATCCCCGGGAGCTGTCCGGCGGCATGGTGCAGAAGTTCCTGCTGGCCAACGCCCTGGCCCTCAACCCCGCCCTGGTGCTGCTGGACGAGCCCACCGGCGCCCTGGACATCGCCTCCAGCCGGGGGATCACGGCGCTGATCCAGGAATTAAACCGCAGGCTGGGCACCGCCTTCCTGGTCATCACCCACGACATGAAGCTGGCCGCCGACCTGGGGGGGCGGACGGTGGTGCTCTACGACGGGCACGTGGAGGAGGCGGGGGACACCCGCGCCCTTTTGGACCACCCCCGCCACCCCTACACCCGCGGCCTGCTCCAGTCGGCGGTGGGCCTCAACCCGGTGCGGGACATGTGGGGCATCCGCCCCACCACCGTCTCCTACACCCGGCAGCCCCACGGCTGCCCCTTCTACGGCCGCTGTACCCAGAGCCTGCCGGACTGCGCCGCCCACGCGCCGGAGCTGGAGACCCAGCCCGACGGGCGGCTCCTGGCCTGCAACCGGGGGGGCGTGCTCACGCTGCTGGAATGCCGGGGCCTCCGCAAGTCCTTCGGGCGGCAGCGGGTGCTGGACGGCATTGATCTCACCCTCTACAGCGGGGAGATCGTCTCCCTGGTGGGCCGCTCCGGCGCGGGCAAGACCACCCTGGCCCGCACCCTGGCGGGGCTGCTCCCCCTGGAGGGAGACGGGGCGGTGGAGTTCCAGGGGGAGGCGGCCGACTTTGCCGCCCTCCACCGCCGCCTGGGCGGGGTGCAGATGGTGCTCCAGGACAGCCAGGCCGCCCTCAACCCCCGCATGACGGTGCGGGCGGCGGTGGAGGAGCCCATGCGCCTGTCCGGCTGCCTCCGGGAGGGGGCGGCGGAGCGGGCGCTGGAGGACGTGGGCCTCTTCGCCTGCGACAGCTTTCTCACCCGGCGCATCCACGCCCTGTCCGGCGGCCAGCGGCAGCGGGTGGCCGTCGCCCGCGCCCTGGCCATGGAGCCCGCCCTCCTCCTCGCCGACGAGCCCACCTCCATGCTGGACCCCTCGGGAAAGGCCAACCTGCTGCGGATGCTCAAGGGCCTGCAGAACAGCCGGGGCTTCTCCATGTTGTTCATCACCCACGATCTGGACAGCGCCCTGAAGATCTCCGACCGCATCTTCCGCCTGGAGGGAGGGAAGCTCGCCCGGCTGGACCCCAACGACCACATCCGGGTGCACTTTGACGGCCTGTTCGACGCGGTCTAGTCCCCGCCGCCGGATGCCGGAGGAGTCTGCCGCAAACAACGACCTATGCCACAGAAAGGACGAATCAATATGGAACAACAAGCCCTTTGGGAGAAATGCGTGGCCTTTCACGGCCATGCGTGCGGCGGCCTGACCATCGGCTTCCAGGCCGCCCGGTACGCCATGGAGCTGCTGGAGCTGGACTTCTCCGCCGACGAGGACGTGGTGTGCATCGCGGAGAACGACGCCTGCGGCGTGGACGCCATTCAGGTGCTGCTGGGGTGCAGCGTGGGCAAGGGCAACCTGCTCTTTCACCTCCGGGGCAAGCAGGCCTTTTCCTTCTACAACCGGAAGACCGGCAAGGCGGTGCGCCTGGTGCTCCGCCCCACTCCGGCGGAGTACCAGACCAAGGAGGAGCGCTTCCGCTACCTCCAGGACGCCGCCCCCGCTTCCCTTTTCGACGTGAAGCCCGCCGTGCTGTCCCTGCCGGAGAGGGCCCGGCTCTTCCAGTCCCACCCCTGCGACGGCTGCGGCGAGGTGACGGCGGAGCACCTGCTCCGGCTGGAGAACGGGAAAAAGCTGTGCCTGGACTGCTTCCGGGCCTACAACCGCTTCGACGTGTGAGGAGCCGGGCCATGACGCTGAACGAGTTTTTCGCGGCCCACCCCAAGTGCGCCCTGGGCTTTTCCGGCGGGGTGGACTCGGCCTATCTGCTGTACGCCGGGGTGCGGGCCGGGGCGGATATCCGCCCCTACTACATCAAGACCGCCTTCCAGCCCCGGTTTGAGCAGGACGACGCCCTCCGGCTGGCCGGGGAGCTGGGGGTAGAGGTGACGGTGCTGGAGCTGGACGCCCTGGCCGACCCCCGGGTGGCGGCCAACCCGGCGGAGCGGTGCTACTACTGCAAGCAGAACCTGTTCCGCGCGCTGAAGGCGCGGGCCGCGGCCGACGGGTACGCCGTCCTGCTGGACGGCACCAACGCCTCCGACGAGGCCGGCGACCGGCCGGGCATGAGGGCCCTGCGGGAGCTGGAGGTGCGCTCCCCCCTGCGGGAGTGCGGCCTGACCAAAGCGGATATACGCCGCCTGTCCAGGGAGGCGGGCCTGTTCACCTGGGACAAACCGGCCTACGCCTGTCTGGCCACCCGGCTTCCCACGGGGGACGCTCTCACGGAGGATCTCCTGGCGCGGGTGGAGGGGGCGGAGGACGCCCTGTTCCGCCTGGGCTACGCCGACTTCCGGGTGCGGGTGTTCCACGGGGCGGCGCGGCTCCAGCTTCCGGCCGGGCAGCTGGAGCGGGCCGTCCGGGAGCGGGCCGCCCTGCAGACGGCTCTGGCCCCCTATTTCAAGCCGATTCTGCTGGATTTGGAGGAGCGTTGAATGGAACAGAGAGCGATTAAAGCCCTGCTGGAGCAGGTGGCCGCCGGACAGGTGGATGTAAATGACGCCCTGCTCAAGCTGAAAATGGAGCCCTTCGAGGAGCTGGGCTTTGCCAAGCTGGACAGCCACCGGGGACTCCGCCAGGGGGTGGCCGAGGTGATCTACGGCGCGGGCAAGACCCCGGAGCAGATCGCCCGCATTGTGGACGCCATGCGCTCCGGGGGACAGGATACCATCCTCATCACCCGCATGTCGGCCAAGGCGGCGGCGGCCATTGACCCGGCCCACCCCTTCACCTATTACGAGATGGGCCGCATCGGCATTGTAGGCAGCCTTCCCTCCCCCGACGGCAGCGGGAAGGTGGTGGTGGCCACCGGCGGTACCAGTGACATGCCGGTGGCCGAGGAGGCCGCCCTCACCGCCGAGGCCCTGGGCAACGAGGTGGTGCGCCTGTACGACGTGGGAGTGGCCGGGCTGCACCGTCTGCTCTCCCACCTGGAGGAGCTCATGAGCGCCAACGTCATCATCGCCATTGCGGGGATGGAGGGCGCCCTGGCCAGCGTCATCGGCGGGCTGGCCGACTGCCCGGTAATCGCCGTCCCCACCAGCATCGGCTACGGGGCCTGTTTCCACGGTCTGTCCTCCCTGCTGTCCATGCTCAACTCTTGCGCCAGCGGGGTGAGCGTGGTCAACATCGACAACGGCTTCGGCGCGGGCTATCTGGCCAGCATGATCAACCACATGGGAGGGAAACAGAAATGAGAACACTCTATCTGGACTGCGGCATGGGGGCCGCCGGCGATATGCTCATGGCGGCCCTGCTGGAGCTTGCGGACGACAAGGCGGCCTTTCTGGAGAAGATGAACGGCCTGGGCCTGCCCGGTGTGGCGGTATCCGCCGCCCCGGCCGTCAAATGCGGCATCACCGGTACCCATGTGGCGGTGACGGTACACGGGGAGGAGGAGGTCAGCTACGACGTATCCCCGGAGGGACACATCCACCATCACGACCACGGCCATGACCACAGCCACAGTCATGAGCATGGTCACGAGCACGAACATGGCCATGAACACGAGCACCACCAGCATGACCACGACCATGGACATCACCACCACACCGGAATGGGGGAGATCCGCCATCTGCTGGGCCATCTGGAGCTTCCCGAGGCGGTGCGGGCCGATGTGGAGGCGGTCTACGGCCTGATCGCGGAGGCTGAAAGCCACGCCCACGGCGCGCCGGTGGAGGAGATCCACTTCCATGAGGTGGGCAGCCTGGACGCGGTGGCCGACGTGGTGGGGGTCTGCCTGCTGGTGCACATGCTGGGTGTGGAGCGTATCGTGGCCTCCCCGGTACACGTTGGAAGCGGCCAGGTGCGCTGCGCCCATGGCATCCTGCCCGTGCCCGCCCCCGCCACAGCCCACATTCTCCGGGACGTGCCCATCTACGGCGGAGCCATCCGTGGTGAGTTGTGCACCCCCACCGGCGCGGCACTACTCAAGCACTTTGTCACCGAATTCGGCGCCATGCCGGTGATGAAGGTGGAAAAAATCGGCTATGGTATGGGAAACAAGGACTTTGAGGCGGCCAACTGCGTCCGCGCCCTGCTGGGGGAGACCGCGGGCGGCGGGGACGAGGTGGCCGAGCTGTGCTGCAATCTGGACGACATGACCGCCGAGGCCCTCGGCTTTGCCCAGGAGGAGCTGCTTGCCGCCGGAGCACTGGACGTGTATACCACGCCCATCGGCATGAAGAAGGGCCGCCCCGCCGTGCTGCTCTCCTGTATGTGCCGTATGGAGGATCGGGAGAGGCTGCTTGGCCTGCTTTTCCGGCACACCACCACTCTGGGCGTGCGGGAGAATGTGTGCCGCCGGTATACCCTGGAGCGGGGTGAGCGCACCGTGGATACCCCCCACGGCCCCGTGCGGCTCAAGACCGCCTCCGGCTGGGGCGTCGTCCGCTCCAAGCCGGAGTACGAGGATGTGGCCCGTATCGCCCGCGGCCAGGGCATCAGCCTGGCTGAGGTGTGTGATTGGCTCAAGTGACCTGTACTGTGTTTTAAGTCTAAGTCTACCAAATGTCTACCAAAAGTGCCCCGGAACCGTTGCGGTTCCGGGCTCTTTTTGTGCTTGGCATGCCCGGCGTGTCTACCAGATGTCTACCAACGCCACTTTTTGCCGCTCTTTTGTGCCATTTGGAACTGCATGTGGGGGGAATCCCTCCTTTTTCATGGCTTGCAAGGGGCGTCATACGCCCCTCTGGCTCAAAATTCAGAAGGAGGAAATCCAAATGAGAAACCTCAA
>ENA-ORUO01001166-ORUO01001166.1-human-gut-metagenome-genome-assembly--contig:-NODE-1166-length-27472-cov-17.834519_pt1 | contig 27472 bp, 26 predicted proteins | sample MGYA00242082_ERZ509215 | MGnify/ENA primary metagenome ERZ509215 (study PRJEB26280, sample SAMEA2338829) | human gut metagenome | biome: human gut; feature: human-associated habitat; material: faeces... | reverse complement strand
TGGTGGTCTCCCACAGCTGTTCGGGGTTCATCTCACCAAGGCCCTTATAGCGGTTCACCTTTGCGCCGGGCATTTCCTGCGAAAGCACGGCCATTTCGGCATCGTTGTAGGCGTACTTGATGGTGTTGCCCTTCTGCACCTTGAACAGAGGCGGCTGGGCCACATACACATGGCCCTGCTCAATGAGCGGGCGCATATAGCGGAAGAAGAAGGTGAGCATCAGGGTGCAGATATGGGAACCATCCACATCGGCATCGGCCATGATGAACACTTTATCGTAGCGCAGCTTGGAGATATCGAACTCGTCACCAATGCCGCAGCCCAGTGCCAGCACAACGGGCATCAACTTGTCGTTGCCGTAAATTTTATCGGCGCGGGCCTTTTCCACGTTCAGCATCTTGCCCCACAGCGGCAGGATGGCCTGAATGGCAGAATCACGGCCCATCTTGGCGGAACCGCCTGCAGAATCGCCCTCGACGATGAAGATTTCGGTGCGGCTGGGGTCTTTTTCGCGGCAGTCTGCCAGCTTGCCGGGCATCCGGCTGGTCTCCAATGCGCTCTTGCGGCGCACCAGTTCGCGGGCCTTTTTGGCAGCGGCGCGGGCGCGGGCGGCCTGGGTGGCCTTTTCAAAGATGGCCTTTGCCACGCCGGGGTTCTCCTCAAAGAATTCCATCAGCTTGGAGTAGACCATGTTGGAAACAAGGGTGCGGATCTCGGTATTGCCCAGCTTTGCCTTGGTCTGGCCCTCAAACTCCGCCTCCTGCAGCTTGACAGAGATCACGCAGATCAGGCCCTCGCGCACGTCCGCACCGGACAGGTTCTCGTCCTTATCCTTCAGCAGGCCGTGGCTGCGGCCATAATCGTTGAACACGCGGGTCAGACTGTTCTTGAAGCCCTCCTCGTGGGTGCCGCCGTCCGGGGTGTTGACGTTGTTGGCAAAGCTCAGCAGCAGCTCGTTGTAGCTGGAATTGTACTGCAGTGCGATCTCTGCCATGCCGCGGTCGGTCTGGCCCTTGAGGTAGATCACATTGGGGTGCAGCACGTCCAGCTTGCGCTTCTCGCCCAGATAGGTGACGAAGCTCTTGATGCCGCCCTCGTAGCACATGACCTCGGTGCGGTAGCAGGGTTCCCCCTCCTTGCCGTCCTCCAGTACGGGAGTGTACATCTCACGCTCGTCGGTCAGAGTGATCTTGACACCGGCGTTCAGGAAGCTTTCTTCCCGCAGGCGCTTTTCCAGCGTGTCGAAGTCGTACACGGTGGTATCCCGGAACATCTCCGGATCCGGCTTGAAGGTGACCCGGGTGCCGGTAACGCCGTCGGCTACGGTGCCGATGCACTTGAGCGGGCCGTCCGGGTCGCCGCGGCGGAAGGTCTGCTCGTACTCGTGGCCATCGCGGCGCACGTTGACGGTGAGCCACTCGGAGCAGGCGTTGACCACCGAAGCGCCCACGCCGTGCAGGCCGCCGGCCACCTTGTAGCCGGAGTTATCGCCGCCGAACTTGCCGCCGGCGTGCAGGATGGTGTAAACGACGGTGACGGCGGGCAGGCCGGTGTCGGCCTGAATGTCCACAGGGATGCCGCGGCCGTTATCCGTGACCTGAATGATGTTGTCTTTCAGGATCTTGACCTCAATGTGGTCGCAGTAGCCGGCCAGTGCTTCATCGATGGCGTTGTCCACGATCTCGTAGACCAGATGATGCAGGCCGCGCTCGCCGGTGGAACCGATATACATGCCCGGGCGCTTGCGCACCGCCTCCAGACCCTTCAGGACCTGGATCTCGCTGGCATTATACTCATGGTCGGTAGCGGTTTCGGCATTTGTGCTGGTAATGATTTCTTCTGCCATTTCCTTTCTCCCTTTTGTTCAATGTTTGCATTTTTGTTCGATCTATCGTAAAAGCAGAGCATATTCTCCGCCTGTTGGCTGGTTTACTCGATCATTTTTTCGGCTCTGCGCCGCATGGCAGCAGGCGACAGCTCCGAAAGATACACCGTGTCCACCACGGCCCCGTCTGCCAGAACATAGCTCTGGGGCAGCTCGTCCGAAAGGCTCACCACCGCGCCGTTCTTCTGGGCGTAGTTCAGAAACTCCCGGCCCCGGGGGGTGATGGTGGTGGTTTCCAGATTGAAGATGCCGATGATGTCCCGGTCATTCAGCACGTAGTCACGGCCCAGATGAATATACATACAGTATTTTCCTCATTCTGGCAGTTCATGCATAAAATGCCGTTTATTCACCGGCAGCTGCATGTACTTTTGCATCATTTCTTCATGCTTTGCTCAGCACACCGCCGTTCATGCGGTACACCTCGCCGTCCGTTTTCAGGAACGCGGTATCATCGCAGCTGGTCACAAAGGTCTGCTTTTCCTTCATGCGGGTGAGCAGATACTGCTTGCGGCCCTCGTCCAGCTCGCTGAGCACATCGTCCAGCAGGAGCACCGGGTGCTCTCCGGTGATCCGGGCAGCGGCAGCCGCTTCGGCCATTTTCAGGCTCAGCACCACGCTGCGCTGCTGTCCCTGACTTGCGAACACCTTTGCGGGCTGGTCGTCCAGCAGCAGCTCAACGTCCTCGCGGTGGATGCCGCACAGGCTCTGCCCGGCGCGCAGCTCTTCGTTCTGGCGCTGCTTCAAAAGTGCGGAAAGCCCGCCCGGCTCAAACTGGGCGGCATAGCGCACCGCCATGCGCTCTGCCCCGTGGGAAAGCTCGGCATAGTTGGCGCAGGCCAGCGGTGTGAGCAGGGCCAGATATTCCCGCCGCCGCTTCTGGATGGCCTCGCCCTGCGCTGCAAGCTCCACGTTCAGCACTTCCAGCAGGGCGCATTTTTCTGCCCACGGGCGCTCCGTGCCGCCTGCGGAATGACGCAGAAGCGCGTTTTTCTGCTGCAATGCCCGCACATAGCGACGGTAGGTGGCAAGGTAGCCGGGGTACAGCTGGCACAGCGCCGCGTCCAGAAACCGCCGCCGTCCTTCCGGTGCACCTTTTACAAGGCTCAGGTGCCCGGGGTCGAACACCACAGCCGGAAAGCTGCCCGCAAGGCCCGCCGCCCGCTTGGGCGGAGAGCCGTTGACCGATGCATACCGGCCGGGGCGCTGTGCATCCGGCGTGCCCACCGTAATGCGCACATTTGCCGGTTCGTCCGGTTCCTGATCCTCCTGCCGGGTGCGCTGGGTGACGGCCTCCAGTACCGCGAATGTTTCTCCGCGGCGCACAAGCTCGGCATCCTTGCCGCCCCGGAAGCTTTTGCCGCCGGTCAGCAGCCAGATGGCCTCCAGCAGGTTCGTTTTGCCCTGACCGTTGTTGCCGCAGATCACGGTCAGCTCCCGGCCAGGTTCCAGCTGCGCTGCCGCAATATTGCGGTAATTCGCAACTTCCAGTGAAAGCAGACGCATTACTGGCCCTGACCCACTTCCACGGTCTGGCCGTCCAGCTCGATCACATCACCGGCACGGCACTTCTTGCCGCGCATGGTGCACACCTCGCCGTTCACCTTCACGGCACCGCCCTGCACCAGCTCCTTGGCTTCGCCGCCGGTCTCACACAGGCCTGCATATTTCAGCAGGGCATCCAGCTTGATAAATTCCGTATGGATGAGAATTTTCTGCATAATTTCGCCCTCTTAATCGTTCTTGAAGCGCACCGGCAGCACCAGATACAAAAAGTCGTTGCCCTCGGCAGGCAGCACCTTGACCGGGCTCAGAGGGCCGCTGATCTCCATACGGACCTTCTCGGTGCGGGCGTTGCGCAGCGCATCCAGCAGATAGCGGTTGTTGAAGCCGATCTCCACTTCGTCGCCCTCGCAGTCGGCGTTGAACTCGTCCACCACGCGGCCAAGGTTGGTCTGGCAGCGCACCACGACTCTACCCTCTGTAAAGGAGATGCGGAGAGGATTTTTTAAACGCTCTGTAATAATCAGCGAAGCACGCTCGATGGTCTCGATGAATTCCTTGGTGTCGATGGTCACGCGGGTGCGGCTGTCGGCGGGGATCACATTGCGGTAGTTGAGGAACTCGCCCTCGATCAGACGGCTCATGATGGTGTAGCCGCCGGCCATAAAGACCACATAGCGGCGGTTGGCGCTGATGTGCACCGGCTCTTCGTCGTCGTTGGGCAGCAGGTGGGCGACCTCGGTCATGGTCTTGCTGGGCACGATGATGCGGATATCCTTTACCGCCGTCACCGGGCGTTCCACGATGGCCAGACGGTAGCCATCCAGTGCCACCACAGTCAGCTTGTCGGGCAGGATCTCGAACAGCTCACCGGTGTGGGCGGGCTTTTTCTCGTCCTGACTGACAGCATATAACGTACGATCGATCATATCTTTCAGTACGCCGGTCTTGATGGTCAGGGTCTCTTCCGCTCCGGTATTGGGCAGCTCCGGGAAATCGTTGGCCGGCATGGACTGGATCTCGAACTGGACTACGCCGCTCTGGATGGTGGTCTTGCCGTTCTCGGCAGAGAGGATGCTGACCTGACCGGCGGGCATCCGGCTGATCATGCTGCTGAGCAGCTTTGCATTCAGCACTACCTCGCCGGCTTCCTTGACATTGGCTTCGATGGTGGTCACGATGCCCATTTCCAGATCGTAGCCGGTGAGGTTGAGCTGGAAGCCTTCGGCTTTCAGCAGGATACCTTCCAGCACAGGGATGGCAGAACGCATGGTGACGGCTTTGGACACACCATCGATGGCTGCGCTCAGCAGAACTTTATCACATACGATGTTCAAACTGAATTCTCTCCTTTGTTTTTCGTTTCTGATGTTGTTTTGTGTTTCAAAACAGTTTCAGAACCGGTCTATCTTATTGAACTTGTTGTAGTAACCGTAGTAGGGGGTGGGGAACTTGTGGAAAACCCCGAAAAGCCTTGTCGGAATGCGGGGGTTTTGGTTTCCACGGGATTGTGAATGTGTTGTGAATGGATCGTGGAAAGGTTGGAATAGGTCTTTCTTTCCACAGACCATGTGGAGAACGAAGGTTGAATGTTGAAAACTCTGTGGAAAGTGTGGAAAGGTTTGCGTTTTTACCACAAGATATAGGTTCTTTTTCCCCGTTTTGTTCCGTTTTCTCCCCATATTTTGGGGTTTCACCCATAAATGAGTACGACTTTTGCACGATTTCTGCGGTCAGGCCTTCACGTTCTTGATGATGTCGCTCACGGTCTCGCGCAGGTGCTGGTCGTTCTTCATGTCACGCTCCATGGTCTTGAGGGAGTAGACGATGGTGGAGTGGTCACGGCCGGAGAATTCACGGCCGATCTCTTCCATGCTCATGCCGGTGACCTCGCGCAGGATGTAGATGGCCACACGGCGGGCAGAGGCAACGTTGGCGTTGCGCTTGGTGCCGCGGATGTCGGCAGGGGAGACGTTGAAGGTGCGGGACACCTCGCCGATGATCTTCTCGATGGTCACGGGTACCGGCTGGGTCTCGTTGAGGATGTCCTTGATGGCATTCTGGGCCACACTGATGACTGGCTGGATGCCCTCCAGCATGTAGTAGGCGTTCAGTTTTTTTACAGCGCCTTCCAGCTGACGGATGTTGTTCTTCAGGTGGTTGGCAATGAACTCGGCCACATCCTCGGGCAGGTCCAGATGCAAAAGCTCTGCCTTGCGCTTGACGATGGCCACGCGGGTCTCAAAATCCGGCGGCTGCACATCGGCGGTCAGGCCCCACTCAAAGCGGGTGCGCAGACGCTCTTCCAGACTTTTGATCTCCTTGGCCGGGCGGTCGGAGGCAATGACGATCTGCTTGTGGGCATCGTGCAGGGAGTTGAAGGTGTGGAAGAACTCCTCCTGCGTGGATTCCTTGCCGGCGATGAACTGGATATCGTCCACCAGCAGCAGGTCTGCCACGCGGTACTTCATGCGGAAGTCCTCGGTGCTGCCGGCGCGGATGGCGGCGATCAGCTCGTTGGTGAACTGCTCGCAGGTAACGTACATGATAACGAAATCGGGGTGGGTGCGCTTGATCTCGGTCTGGATGGCCGTGAGCAGATGGGTCTTGCCAAGGCCGGAGCCGCCGTAGATGAACAGCGGGTTGTATGCGCCGGAAGGATTGGCCGCAACCGCCTGTGCAGCAGCAAACGCAAACTGGTTGGAAGGGCCTTTGATGAAGTTTTCAAATGTGAACTCGTAGTTGCCCTGCGGGGAGGCGGGGTTCGCCTCGTACTGCTGGGCCAGCACCACCTCGTGCGGCGGCGTGCTGGGCACCACCAGCGTGATGTCCACGTCGAAGCCCAGCACGGTCTTGAAGGCTTCCTTGAGCAGGCCAAGGTAGCGGTCCGTCACGATCTTGCAGATGAAGTCGTTGCGCACCGAAAGGGTGATGTGGCTGGAATCCTCAAAGCTGATCGGCTCCAGTCCGTCGATATAGAGATTATAGGTCGGCTCGGCCATCTGCGTTTTGCAGTACGCCTGGGCGGCCTCTAAAACGTCCTTAAAAGAATCCATAAAACATCCACTCCGTTAAAGTTTTCAACAATGCTGCTGATACTAGGTTAGTATACCACAAAAAACGCTGTGCGTCCATATTTCTATAATGTAATTTATAATACATAAGAAAAGCCCCTGCACGGCCGTTGTGGCATGGGCAAAACAGGGCCACAATATCTTGTGGCAAAAGAGTTTTCCACGGCAGAATGGTGAAAAAGTTGAAAATCTTTTCACAAAAAAGTTTGAAGGAAAGCGAAAAAAATGCTTGACAGAACGCCATACTATGCGATATACTGTTGAATTGCAAGCCTGTCCCCAATCTGGGACCACATCAGACCCCATACCGGGGATAAGTTTTTACGGAGGATACAACCATGAAGAGAACTTTTCAGCCCAAGAAGCGTCAGCGCAAGGAAGTTCATGGCTTTCTGACCCGCATGAGCACCAAGAACGGCCGTAAGGTCATCAATGCTCGCCGTGCAAAGGGCCGCAAGAGCCTGACTGTCTGATCCGGCCTTTTATGACGGGATCCGGCGCAGAAATGAATATGCGCACAAAAGACCGCTGATATTGGATTAGCGGTCTTATTTTTTTTGAAAATTGAAAGAATTTTCGTAAAAATGCCCGCATGGGCTTTCAAAGTCGAAAAATTTTTGATATACTGGCTGAAGAATGCACCCTTCAGGGCGTGTTCTCAGCCACAGAAAGGAGGCGCGGAACCATGCGCTATCGTCCCATCCGCCGCAACAGCGAGTTTGGCAGAGTGTATGCCCGCGGCAAATCCTATGTGAACCCCGGTCTTGTGATGTATGTGCTCAAGACCCGCAGCAAAAAGACCCGCGTGGGTCTGACCGCCACCAAAAAGATCGGCCACGCCGTGCAGCGCAACCGCGCCCGCCGCGTGATGAAGGCGGCCATCGACGAGCATCTGGACTACAACATCGGCGGCTACGATCTGATCTTTGTAGCCCGCGGTATGACCCCGCGGCTGAAGAGCTGGCAGCTGAGCAGTGTTGTGGCAAAGCTGTTTGCACAGGCCGGTCTGCCGGATAAGGCCAAACGGCCGGATGCGCCGCCCCCTGCCACCGTGCCCCCGGCACGCAGGGCACAGGCGGAAAAGCCGGACGCATGAACCGCCTGCAGTACATCTGCCGCCGCGCGCTGTGCGTGCCCATCCGGGCCTACCAGTACACTCTCAGCCCATGGATCGGCCGCAGCTGCCGTTTTACGCCCAGCTGCAGCAACTACACCATGCAGGCCATCATGACCCATGGGTGCGTAAAGGGCATCCTGCTGGGGGCATGGCGCATCGCCCGGTGCAATCCCTTCGGCAAATGGGGCTTTGACCCGGTGCCGGAGCCGGGCCGCTGGCAGAACCCTGCCCGCCGGCTGCAGCCCGCAAAGCTGTTTTCCACACGGCACAAGCAAAAGGTGGAAAAGTAAATATGCTTCTTGTGACGCGGTGCACTGTGGGCAGCGTGTCCTACGATAAAAATAACAAGTCCCGTGCCACAGACGGGGCAGAATGGACAAAGGTATGAACTTCTTTTACATCCTGAGCGGTCCTCTCGGCTATGTTATGGAGTGGATCTACAAGCTGCTCCCGAGCTACGGCTGGGACATCATCATCTTCACGCTGCTCATCAACATCGTCAAGATCCCTCTGCAGCTGAGCCAACAGAAGAGCATGGCTAAAATGTCGGCCTTCCAGCCCATGATGATGGAGATCCAGACCAAGTACAAGGACAAGCCCGAAAAGCAGCAGGAAGAAATGCTCAAGCTGCAGCAGGACTACGGCTATAACCCCACCGCAGGCTGCGTGCCCATGCTGTTGAACTTCCTTGTCATGTTCGGCGTTATCGGTGTCGTGTACAATCCGCTGGAGCGCATCTTCCACATCAGTGCTGCGGCTCTGACCGCCGCCGGTGAGGCCCTGACCGCCTCCGGCGTCGCCTTTACCGCCATCACCCGCGATACCAACATCATCGCACAGGTGGTTGCTGGCAACGGCGGTGTGCTGGGCTGCTTCAGCGCCGAGCAGATCGCTACCATTACCGAGTTCAGCCAGCACATGAACTTCCTCGGCATCGACCTGACCCGCATCCCCAAGCTGGGCCTTTCTCTGGACATCGTGCTGCCGCTGCTGTCGGTCATCACCATGCTCCTGTCCACCCATATCAGCATGAAGGCCAGCGGCCAGCAGATGCAGGGCAGCATGAAGCTGACCATGTATATGATGCCGCTGATGTACCTGTTCTTCTGCTTCACCTATCCTCTGGCATTCTCTCTGTACTACGTCATTTCCAACATCGTGATGACCGTGCAGACTCAGGTCATGCGCAAGGTGTACGACCCCGAGAAGATGCGCAAGGAGATCGAAGCGCAGATCGCAGAAAAGAAAAAGCAGGAAAAACGCGGTGTGAAGAACACTACCGTCAAGGTCACCGATCCCAAGACCGGCAAGACCACGGAAAAGAACCTTTCTGCCAGCGAGATGAACAAGCACCGTCTGGAGTATGCCCGCCGGCTGGACGAGGAACGCTACAAGGACGAGCGCACCGTGCCGCTGAGCGAGCTGAACAAGCAGGATAAAGAATAAGAGGAGGATGAACGGTTATGATCCGTAAGCAGGAAGCGACCGGCAAAACGGTCGATGAAGCCCGCGCAAAAGCCTGCGCTCTGCTGGGCGTGCAGGCCGATGATCTGAATGTCAGCTGCGAAGTGCTGGAAATGCCCCAGAAGACTGGTTTTCTGGGCCTGAAGCTCACCCCCGCCAAGGTGTGCGTGAGCGTGGAGGAGCCGGACGCTCCGGCTGCAGCACCCGCTGAGCCTGTTGTTGAGAAAAAGACTCCCGTGCAGGAGGCTGTCAAGGCCGCTCCCGTGGCAGAGGAGCCTGCCGCTGTGGCAGAACAGCCGGAAGCAAAGGCCGAAGAGCCTGCTGCCCCCGCTGCAGAAGCTGCTGAAGAGCAGCCCGCTGCCGAGGAAGAGGAGCCGGAAGTCCCCATCGTGATCGAAGAGAACGCTAAGGTCAAGGCTGCTGTGGACTATCTGCGTGAGGTCATTGCCCTGATGGGCGTGGAGAATGTCACCTTCAGCGCTGTGCAGAAGGGCGAAGCTACCATCATCCGTCTGGACGGTGAAAAGCTGGGTGCCCTCATCGGCCGCCGCGGCGAGACCATGGAGAGCCTTTCCTATCTGGCAAGCCTTGTGGCAAACCGTCTGGAGGGCGATTACATCAAGCTGGGTCTGGATGTGGCCGGCTACCGCGACAAGCGCGAGAGCGACCTGACCGCACTGGCACAGCGCATTGGTGCCAAGGTGCGCAAGACCGGCCGCAGCTTTGCCATGGAGCCCATGAACCCCTACGAGCGCCGCATCATCCACTCTGCCATCAGCAAGATGGAGGGCGTGCGCAGCGAGAGCAAGGGCGAAGGCCGTGACCGCCGTGTGGTCATCTACTCCACCGCACCCGATGCACAGACCGAGAACACCTATGGTGAGCGCCGTCCCCGCGGCGGACGCGGCAATGGCCGTCGTCCCGGCGGTCCGCGCAGCGGCGGCGGTTATCGCGGAGGAAACCGTTCCGACCACGGCGACCGCAATGGAAGCCGCGGCGGCTACCGTGGCAGCCGCAATGGTGCACCCCGCGGCCCGCGGCCTTCCGGCGTGCCAGAGCGCACCTATGCACCCCGTGATGCAGAGAATGCAGCACCGGTAGCACCCAAGCGCACCGAGCGCGTGGACGATTTTGCCGATTTCAGCTTTGGCAAGATCGAGCTGTAATGCGGAATTACTTTTGAAATCAGGGTCTCCGGAAAATCTGCGGATTTTCCGGAGACCTTTTTCACGCAAAAAAGGATTTTACCCAAAACTGACGCCAAGGTGGTTTCGGGTCGGGCAGCCGTTGCGGTATACTGAGCCTGTCAAAAGTCATTCTTCTCAAAATTTGGAGAAACTGCCTGTTTTTTGCCGAAATCTTTCTCTTAAATGGCAATTGTAAAACAATTGGTCAAGGCTTTATACTGTAGTCAAGAGCGTTCTGTTCGTGAAGAACAGACAGAATGATGAAAAGAGAGGTAATCAACTATGGCTCAGAACAAGATCTCCCGCCGCAGCTTCCTGCGTGGTGCAGGGGCATCCGCAACCATCGCAGCCGCCAGCTGCATGGCACCCTCTGCAGCCGCCTGTGATATCAAGTCCCTGTGGAGCATGGATCTGCAGATCCTTGCCACCAGCGATACCCACGGCAAATTCGATCCATGGGACTACGCCGCCAATAAGGCAGATGCTTCCGGCAGTGTGGCCCAGCAGGCGACCGCCATCAAGCAGTGCCGCACCCGGAACACGCTGGTGGTGGATGCAGGCGATACCATTCAGGCCAACTCCGCAGAGCTGTTCCTGAACGATGACCTGCATCCCATGGTCGCTGCCATGAATGCCATCGGCTATGATATCTGGACCACCGGCAACCACGAGTACAACTACGGCATGGATGTGCTGAAAAAGGTCATGGGACAACAGAAGGCCAAGGTGCTCACCGGCAACGTTTACGCACCGGACGGCACCCCGCTGGCCGATGGCTACACCATCATCAAGAAGGGCACCGTCAAGATCGGTGTCATTGGCATGGTCACCCCCCAACATCATCCGCTGGGATGCCAAAAATCTGGAGGGTTGGACTGTCACCAACCCCGTGGACGAGAGCCGCAAGATCATTGATAAGATCAAGGATCAGGTGGATGTTCTGATCGGCGTCATGCACATGGACACCGAGAACGAGTACGGTGTGTACGGCTCCGGCGTTACCGATCTGGCAAATGCCTGCCCGGAGTTTGATGTGATCGTGGGCGGCCACGGCCACAGGAGCATCCCCAACATGATGATCAACAACGTGCTGGTGGTGGAGAACAAGAACGCCGGTGCCACCCTGTCCGAGATCCACGTCTATCTGGAGCGCCAGCTGGACGGTAAGTGGAAGGTCGTGAACCGCACCTCTGAAAACCTGCAGATCAAGGAGTACGAGCCCGATCCGGAGCTGACCGCTTTGCTGGCCTCCTACGACACCCGCGCCAAGGAAGACGCTGTTACTCCCATTGGCGAGCTGAAGGGCGGCGATCTGGCCCCCGAAAACGAGATCGACTGCCTGCCGCAGGCCATGGTGCAGGATACCACGCTGCTGGACTTCATCAACGAAGTGCAGATGTACTACACCGGTGCGCAGGTCTCTGCTACCGCCCTGACCTCCATGACCTCCCAGATGCGCGCGGGCACCATCCGCAAGTGTGATATGGCCAGCATCTACACCTACCAGAACACCCTGTACAAGCTGCAGATGACCGGCGAGCAGCTGCGCCGCTTCATGGAGTGGTCTGCTGCCTTCTTCAAGACATGGAAGCCGGATGAAGTGACCATTGCCTTTGATCCCTCGGTGCGCTATTACCTGTACGATGCTTTTGAGGATGTCAGCTACGAGCTGGACATCTCCAAGGAGCCGGGCCACCGCATCAAGAACCTCAAGTGGCCGAACGGCAAGGCCGTAAAGGACACCGACACCTTTGTTGTGGCAGTGAACAACTACCGCGCCACCATCCAGCTGCTGACGGCTGCGGACATCTTCCTGCCGGGCGAAGAGCTGCCCAAGCTGTTGGAGATCGATGTGCGCGGCGACGTGGGCGGCATCCGCGAGCTGCTGGGCGAGTACATCCGCACCGTGAAGGGCGGCACCATTGAGCCGCACGTGAACAACAACTGGAAGATCGTGGGCAACAACTGGAAGGCTGCCGATCACCAGAAGGCTGTGCAGCTGCTGCGCGAAGGCAAGCTGGCCCTGAATGAGAACGCCGATGCACGCACGCTGCCCGGCAAGGCCATCACCACGGCGGATATCGCCAAGTTCTAAAAAACAGTTTCCTGTAAAAAGGGGCTTTCCGTGTTGGGACGGAAAGCCCCTTTTTTGTGTGAGAAACGGGCGGATTTTCAACCGTTTCCCGGAAATTGGTTGAAAAAACAGTACCATTCCGCAGCATTTCGTGGTACAATGAAACTGTATTGGTCTCGCTGCTGTGGGCAGATGGGAGCAAGCGGCCAGACCGGGCGCGGAAAGGAAGCCAGAAAAAACCATGCAGGAAACGACCATTGCAGCCATTGCAACAGCGCCGGGCGCAGGCGGCATTGCCGTCGTGCGGCTCTCCGGTGCGGAGAGCTATCCCATAGCAGCCCGGGTGTTCCGCCCGGCCAACGCCGCAAAAAAGGTGGAGGATGCCAAAGGCTACACCGCCATGTACGGCACATTCCGGGAAGGGGACGAAGCATTTGATGAGGGGGTGGCCCTGTTTTTCCGCGCGCCCCACAGCTATACCGGCGAGGACGTGGTGGAGCTTTCCTGCCATGGCGGCAGCGCCGTGGCCCGCCGTCTGGTGGAAGCCTGTCTTGCTGCCGGTGCTCAGCCTGCCGCGCCCGGCGAGTACACCCGCCGCGCGTTCCTGAACGGCAAGCTGGGTCTGACGCAGGCCGAAGCGGTGATGGATCTGATCTCGGCGGATGGCCGTCAGGGTGCCGCGCTGGCCAATGCCGCGCTGGGCGGTGCGCTGGCAAAGAAGATCAGTGCCCAGAAGGAAGCGCTTACCGCCATTCAGGCTCACCTTGCCGCATGGGTGGATTTTCCCGAAGAGGATGTGCCGGAGCTGGACGGTGACCATCTCCACTGCGTACTGAGTGGGGTAAAGGCAGAGCTGGACGAGTTGATCCATAATTATCAGGCGGATACCGTCCTGCGCGAAGGTGTGGACTGCGCCATTGTGGGCAGACCAAATGCGGGCAAATCCACACTGCTCAACCTGCTGGCTGGGTTCGACAGGGCCATCGTCACGCCGGTGGCTGGCACCACCCGTGACGTGGTGGAGCAGGCGGTACAGCTGGGGGATATCCAGCTGAATCTGTTCGATACCGCCGGTCTGCGCGAGACTGAAGATGCCATTGAAGCCGAGGGCATCCGCCGCAGCTGGAAAAAGCTGGAGGAGGCAGGCCTGATTTTGGCTGTGTTCGATGGCTCTGAGCCGCCCACGCGGGAAGATCTGGCGCTTGCACAGCGCTGTGAGGGTCGTCCAGCCATTGCACTTATCAACAAAGAGGATAAACCAACGCAATTTGACGCAGAGTTGATAGCACCCTGCTTTGCCATGGTGCTGCCGGTGTGCTGTCAGGAAGAGGAGAGCCGCAAGGTGATCTCCGCTGCGGTGGCCCGCCTGCTGGGTACCAGCCAGATCGACCCCCATGCCGCCAGTCTGTCCGGCCAGCGTCAGCTTTCCGCCGCACTGCGTGCGCGGGACGCTGTGGCCGGTGCACTGGATGCTGCCGCAGGCGGCTTTGGGCTGGATGCCGTTTCCGTCTGTGTGGACGACGCACTGGCTGCCCTGTGCGACCTGACCGGTGAGAACGCCTCGGAAGCTGTGATCGAACAGGTGTTTGAACGTTTCTGCGTGGGAAAATAAGAGAAAAACCAAGGAAAAGTATATGAACCACTTAGGAGATTATGACGTTATCGTCATCGGTGCCGGTCATGCCGGCATCGAAGCTGCCCACGCCGCCGCAACGCTGGGCGCGAGAACGGCCGTGTTTACCATGAGTCTGGATGCCATTGGCAACATGCCCTGCAACCCCAGCATTGGCGGCACGGCAAAAGGCACGCTGGTACGTGAATTGGATGCGCTTGGCGGCGTGATGGGCCTTGCTGCAGATGCCACCTATCTGCAGAGCCGGATGCTCAACAAGGGCAAAGGCCCGGCGGTGCACGCCCTGCGTGTTCAGACCGACCGCAAGCGCTACCATGAATATATGAAGCATGCTTTGGAACTCACGCCCGGCCTTGCCATCCATCAGGCTGAGGTTGTGAGCATCGAGACCGAGAACGGCCGTGTGAAGGGCGTTGTGACCCAGCTGAACGGGGAATACAGCGCCAAATGCGTGGTCATTGCCACCGGCACGAACCTTGGCGGCAAAATTTTTGTGGGCGATGCGTGGTACGCCTCCGGCCCGGACGGGATGCACGCCGCTAACGCCCTGACCGACAGCCTGAAGGCTGCCGGGCTGCCACTGCGCCGGTTCAAGACCGGCACCCCTGCCCGGGTGCACCGCCGCAGCATCGATTTTTCCAAGCTGGAATGCCAGCCCGGCGACCCGGACAATGAGCTGCAGCCCTTCAGCTTTATGACCGATGCACCCATGCACAACAAGGTGGAGTGCTGGATCGCCTATACCAACCCCGAGACCCACAGGATCATTCTGGATAACATCCAGCGCAGCCCGCTCTATGGCGGCATGATCGAGGGCGTTGGCCCGCGCTACTGCCCCTCCATCGAGGACAAGGTGGTGCGCTTTGCGGGCAAGGACCGCCACCCCATTTTTGTGGAACCCTGCGGCGAGAACACCGAAGAGATGTATCTGCAGGGTGCCTCCAGCAGCCTGCCGGAGGATGTGCAGAACGCCTTTTACCGCAGTATCAAAGGGTTTGAGAACATCGAGATCATGCGCCCGGCCTACGCCATCGAGTACGACTGCGTGGACCCCACCAGTCTGGAAGCCACGCTGGAAAGCAAGGTGGTGCGGGGACTGTACGGTGCGGGTCAGTTCAACGGCACCTCCGGCTACGAGGAAGCCGCTGCGCAGGGCCTGCTGGCCGGACTGAACGCCGCCCGCAATGCGCTGGGCAAAGAGCAGCTCATTCTGCCGCGCCACACCAGCTATCTGGGAACGCTGGTGGACGATCTGGTCACCAAAGGCGTCATGGACCCCTACCGCATGATGACCAGCCGCAGCGAGTACCGCCTGACCCTGCGTCAGGACAACGCCGACCAGCGGCTGACCCCCATCGGCAGGGAATACGGCCTTGTGCAGGATGACCGCTGGGCCAAGTACCAGCACACCCAGAGCATTCTGGAAGCGGAGCGCCGCCGCCTGCACGAGACGCATCTGCGCACCGCCGACCTGCGCACCGCCATGGAAGCGGCAGGTCTTGCCCCTGCTGCCGAAGGCGGCATTGCGGAAGAGCTGCTGCGCCGCCCGGAGATCAGCTATCCGCTGCTGGCCGGTGTCATCGGCTGGGGCGAGGAGATCACCCCCATGCTGGCCGAACGGCTGGAGACCGAGATCAAGTATGCGGGCTACATTGCCCGGCAGGACCGGATGATCCGGGACGTGGCTCGGCATGAAAAGACTCTGATCCCGGACGACTTTGAATATGCGGATCTGGCCGGTCTGACGCTGGAAGCCCGCGAAAAGCTGGCCCGCATCCGGCCGAAGAACCTCGGTCAGGCGGGGCGCATCCCGGGCGTATCGCCCTCCGATGTGGCGCAGCTGAGCATTGCGCTGGCAGCAAGAGGAAAATAAAATGGAAGAACTGAAGCTTTACGAAGGCCGTCCTGCCGACTGCACCGGGCGGCTGGAAAAAGAGATCCGTACCTATGACCTGCTGGACAAGCTGGGCATCCAATTCTGGCGCACCGACCACGGCTGGATGAAGGCCGACACCATGGAGGACTGCCATGTGATCGATGCCTGCCTGAATGCCACCGTGTGCAAGAACCTGTTCCTGTGCAACCGGCAGAAGACGAACTTTTATCTGCTCATGATGCCCGGGGACAAGCCCTTCAAAACCAAAGAGCTTTCCCATCAGCTGGGCATTGCCCGCCTGAGCTTTGCCTCGCCCGAGGATATGGAGCAGTATCTGGACTGCACGCCCGGCTCCTCCTCCATTATGGGCCTTGCCAATGATGCTGAAAATAAGGTGCAGCTGCTGATGGATGAGGACATAAAGGCAGGGGAGTACCTCGGCTGCCACCCCTGCATCAACACCTCCTCGCTCAAGCTGCGAACGGCAGATGTGCTGGAAACTTTCCTGCCTGCCGTGCACCACGAGCCGATCTTCGTTCACTTGACCGGCGAATAACAGAAAGGACAACACCCATGATCGACAAACAGCGTCTGGAAGCAAAATGTTCCACATGGAACATCACCCTCACCGGCACCCAGCTGGACCAGCTGGATGCCTTTGCCGAAATTCTGGTGGACTACAACCAGAAGGTCAACCTGACCGCTATCACCGACCCTGAGGGGATCGAGGATAAGCACTTCCTCGACAGCCTGCTGTTTGCCAGCCAGCCGGAAGTGGCGGGCCGCATGGTGGATGTGGGCGCAGGCGCAGGCTTCCCGGGCATCGTGACCAAAATCTACAAGCCGGAACTGGAGCTGACCCTGATGGAGCCCACCGGTAAGCGGGTGGAGTTTTTGAAGTACGCCTGTGCACAGCTGGGCTTGACCGGCGTGGAGTTTGCAAAGGAGCGCGCCGAGGAAGCCGCCCGCAAGGCGTGGCGGGAACAGTTTGATCTGGCCTCGGCCCGTGCAGTGGCCGCGCTGCCCATGCTGGCCGAATACTGCCTGCCGCTGGTAAAGGTGGGCGGCAATTTCCTCGCCATGAAAGGCTCTTCCGGTGAGGAAGAACTGGCCGCAGCGCGCGGTGCCATCAAAAAGCTGGGCGGCGAGTACAAAGAGACCCGCACTCTGCACCTTCCGGGCGGCGATACCCGCACCCTGATTCTGTGCAAAAAGATTTCGCAGACTCCGACAGCCTACCCCAGAAACGGCGGAAAAATTGCGAAAAGCCCGTTGAAATAACGAAATATCGATAGAACTTTGTAAAACCCTGCCGAACGAAACTTCTGGCAGGGCTTTTATTTGTGTGATACACTGTGCCTGAAGCCTGAGTTTTCCACGCTTTCCCGGGAAAATGTGAAAAACAAAACCCATCCACCACGCGAAAGGAGCCGTGTATCCATGTTTGAACGCAAAAAGCAGGCGGGCAAGATTTATTTCCTGCCCATCGATCAGATCAGGCCGTCGCCGTTTCAGGCACGGCGGGAGTTCAGCGAGCAGGAGCTGGCTGCGCTGGCCCAGAGCATCCGTGAAAATGGTCTGCTGCAGCCCATCTCGGTGCGAAAAGTGTCGGATGGCGGCTACGAGCTGGTAGCCGGGGAGCGGCGGCTCCGTGCCTGCCGCCTTGCTAAAATGAACACTATCCCTGCCATCCTCTGTGATTACGACGATGAGCGCACCGCCGCGCTGGGCCTGCTGGAAAACATCCAGCGGGCCGACCTGAACCCCTTTGAGCAGGCGCAGGGCATGAAGGATGTGATGGTGCTGTGGGACTGCACCCAGGCCGAAGCCGCCAAGCGACTGGGCATGGCGCAGCCCACCCTTGCCAACAAGCTGCGGCTTTTGCAGCTGAACGCTGACCAGCGGCAGTTCGTGCTGGACAACAGCCTCACCGAGCGCCATGCCCGGGCGGTGCTGCGTCTGCCGGAGAACCGCCGCAGTGAAGCCTTGATCAACATTGCCAAGCGCCGCATGAACGCCCGCCAGACTGACCTCTACATTGAACAGCTGCTCAACACCCCTGCAAAAGGCAGGCACCGCATCTCGATGGTCAAGGATGTGCGTATTTTTGTGAACACCATCGACCATGCCATCCGTCTGATGACCGATAATGGTGTGCCCGCCACTGCCCACCGGGAGGAGAAGGACGGGTATATCGAATATACGGTGCGCATCCCAACCACCGCCGCCGAACGGTAAAATTGTTCCATGTGGAACAGGGAACGAACTCCCTCAGTCAAAACCTGACGGTTTTTCCAGCTCCCTCGGAGAGGGAGCCTCTGGCGTGCCGGAAACTTTGCAATTTATCCGGCAGCTTTCCCGCCATGTCAAGGGCCCCATCTCCGAGGGGGCTGGCATCGAGCAAAGCGAGATGACTGGGGGAGTTTCTCACGGCGTGAACCCTCTCCGTCACCTGCGGTGACACCTCTCCCAAAGGGAGAGGCTCTGGCGAAACCGCAAGCTTTGCGGCTTGCCCGGAAACTTTGCCGTTATGCCAAGGGCTCTCCCTTTGGGAGAGCTGGCAAGCCCGACAGGGCTTGACTGAGAGGGCTAGCCAGCTTCCCGGCGCGCATTCAAAATCGTTTGTTTTGTCTCCCGAAACCGTGCAGTTTTTGATTTTCCCACCTCTAAAAGTTAAAAATCCAGCCGAAAAACGCTTCAGATGGTTCAAAAACCGATTTGGATGTGCTATACTAGGTGTTAAGGTGCCTGTATGGACGGGAAACCGGCGGGCATGACTGCGAATGTTCCACATGGAACAATTAAATTTTCCCGGAAGGAAGAATTGTGCGTGGCAAAAATTGTAGCAATTGCGAACCAGAAGGGCGGCGTTGGTAAAACCACCACCGCCGTCAACCTGTCGTCCTGCGTTGCGGCGCTGGGCAAGCGGGTGCTCATCGTAGACCTTGATCCGCAGGGCAATACCACCACCGGCTACGGCATCCCGAAGCGCAGCGTGGAAAAGGGAACCTACGAGATCCTGATCGGTGAAGCACGAGCATCCGAGGCCATCCGTAAGACCGAGTACCGCACCGATGTCATCGGCTCCAACACCCGTCTGGCCGGTGCCAGTCTGGAAATGATCGACCTGCCCGCTCGTGAGAGCCGCCTGCGCAAGGCGCTGGCCGAGGTGCAGAAGGACTATGACTTCATCTTTATCGATTGTCCGCCCAGTCTGGATCTGCTCACCCTGAACGGCCTGAGCGCCTGCGACAGCGTTCTCATTCCGGTGCAGTGCGAGTATTACGCGCTGGAGGGTCTTTCGGAGCTGATCAGCACCTTAAAGACCATTCGCAAAAAGTACAATCCGTATCTGGATATCGAGGGCGTGGTGTTCACCATGTTCTCGCTGCGGTATAACCTGACCGTGCAGGTGGTGGAGCAGGTGCAGAAGTATTTCGGCTCCAAGGTGTACAAGACCACCATCCCGCGCTCCATCCGCATTTCGGAGGCACCCAGCTACGGCCAGCCCATCAATTTCTATGAACCCAAGGGCAAGGGCAGCGAAGCGTACATGGATCTGGCAATCGAATTTGTCAAGAACAACCGCCCGCACGAGCCCAAAAAGGCCCGCAGAAAAAGTGCACCCGTCGCAGAGCAGACGAAAAATGCTCTGGAAGATTAAACCTCAGGGGGAACATGAATGGCAAGAGGAAAAGGAGGACTTGGCCGCGGGCTGGACAGTCTGTTTGAAGATGCCGCCCCGGTTTTTGAGTCCGGTGCAAAGGTAGACACCTTGCCCCTGCGTGAGATCGAACCGGACCCGGAACAGCCGCGCAAGACCTTTGACGAACAGGCGCTGGGCGAGCTGGCGGCCAGCATTGCAGAGCATGGTCTGCTGCAGCCCATCGCGGTGCGTCCGCGCCCGCGCGGCGGCTACAGCATCGTGGCGGGTGAGCGCCGCTGGCGTGCCTGCCGCATGGCAGGGCTGAACGATGTGCCGGTGGTCATTAAGGAAGTCAGCGACGAGCAGGCCATGGAGCTGGCTCTGGTGGAAAACCTGCAGCGCGAGGATCTGGACCCGGTGGAAGAAGCAACCGGCATCCGGGAGCTGATGACCCGCTGCGGCCTGACGCAGGAGCAGGCGGCACAGAAGCTGGGCAAGAGCCGCAGCGCACTGGCCAACAGCCTGCGCCTGCTGAACCTGCCGGAAAACGTGCTGGAACTGCTGAAAAGCGGCTTTATCAATATCGGCCACGCAAAGGTGATCCTGAGCCTGCCCACACCGGAGTTGCAGGAGCAGGCGGCGCAGATCATTGCGGACAACCAGTTGAATGTGCGTCAGGCCGAGGCGCTGTGCAAAAAGCTGGCAAAGCCCGCAAAGGAGCCCAGAGAACCCAAGCCGCGGGGCACTCTGCCGGTGGAGGTGGAAGAAAGCCTCAAGCAGGTGCTGGGCAGCGAGGTGAACGTGGCCTACCACGACGGCAAGGGCAGGCTGACCGTGCATTTCTATTCCGATGAACAGCTGCGGGCCTTTGCCAACCTGCTGGGACAGTACCAGAACGAAGAATAAAGCGATCCAAGGCGGGCGACCGTCTTTGAACGGCACAGGGGAGGGGATCTTCTGTGCGAACCGAAATAGAGCAAGGAGAGTCAATCATGCTTGATATCAAATTTGTCCGTGAAAACCCGGACGCTGTCAAGGAAAACATCAAGAAGAAGTTTCAGGATGCAAAGCTCCCGCTGGTGGACGAGGTCATCGAGAAGGATGCCAAGTACCGCGCATGCCTGAAGGAAGTGGAAGCCCTCAAGGCTGCCCGCAACAAGCTGAGCAAGGCCAACGGCCCCCTGTTCGGCCAGCTGAAGAAGTGCACCGATGAGGCACAGAAGGCCGAGCTGCAGGCTCAGATCGATGCCAACAATGCCGCCGTCAAGGCCGACGCCGACAAGATGGCTGAGCTGGAAAAGGAAGAAGAGACCCTGTCCGCACGCATTCAGGAGATCATGTACACCATTCCGCAGATGATCGATCCCAGCGTGCCCATCGGCCCGGATGATACCTACAACGTGGAAGCACAGCGCTTTGGTGAGCCTGTGGTGCCCGATTTCCCCATTCCGTACCACACCGAGATCATGGAGAGCTTCGACGGCATCGATATGGACGCTGCAGGCCGTGTGGCCGGCAACGGTTTCTACTATCTGCTGGGCAACATCGCCCGCCTGCACGAGGCTGTGCTGGCCTATGCCCGCGACTTTATGATCAACAAGGGCTTCACCTATGTGATCCCTCCCTTCATGATGCACGGCAACGTGGTGCAGGGTGTCATGTCCTTCCCGGAAATGGATGCCATGATGTATAAGATCGAGGGTGAGGACCTGTACCTGATCGGTACCAGCGAGCACACCATGATCGGCCGCTTCATCGACCAGACTCTGGACGAGGCCACTCTGCCCCTGACCCTGACCTCCTACAGCCCCTGCTTCCGCAAGGAAAAGGGCGCTCACGGCATCGAGGAGCGCGGCATTTACCGCATCCATCAGTTCGAGAAGCAGGAAATGATCGTGGTCTGCCGCCCCGACGAGAGCGCTGACTGGTACGAGAAGCTGTGGAAGAACTCTGTGGAGCTGTTCCGCAACATGGAGATCCCGGTGCGTCAGCTGAACTGCTGCTCCGGCGACCTGGCCGACCTGAAGGTGAAGAGCTGCGATATCGAAGCATGGAGCCCCCGTCAGCAGAAGTACTTCGAGGTCTGCTCCTGCTCCAATCTGGGCGATGCACAGGCACGCCGCCTGCACATCCGCGTGAAGGGCAAGGACGGCAAGACCTATCTGGCCCACACCCTGAACAACACCTGCGTGGCACCTCCGCGTATGCTGATCGCCTTCCTGGAGAACCATCTGCAGGCCGACGGCACCGTGACCATTCCCGAAGTGCTGCAGCCGTATATGGGCGGCCTGAAGGTCATGGTCCCCACCCATAAGAAGGGCTGAAGAATTGACCGGCTTTTCCACAAGGCTCGGATAAATGGTTGAAAAATCCCGCTTTCTATTCAATGGAAAGCGGGATTTTTTGCGTATCTTCGTTTGTATTTCGGACGACATGAAAAAATATGATTTTTTTAAAAATATGTGTTGACAAAAGGGGTATCTGTGGGTATAATAATAGAGCACTGTTCAAGTGCACAAACAATATGTGGCGGTATAGCTCAGTTGGCTAGAGCATTCGGTTCATACCCGAAGTGTCACCGGTTCAAATCCAGTTACCGCTACCACATTACAGAGTTTCGCTAAGATAAGGGGGACGGTCGTCCGCAATAGTGGATGATGAAAGTCGGAGGTTTTAGCGAAGCTCTGTATTTCTAAGGCCCGTTGGTCAAGCGGTTAAGACACGGCCCTTTCACGGCTGTAACATGGGTTCGATTCCCGTACGGGTCATAAAAACGCCTTTGCGCATTGCGCAAGGGCGTTTTTAATTTGACCCGTACGGGAATCGAACAGGGCGGCGGTGCGCAGCACCGCAACCAAAGCCCCAGTGGGGCTTTGGTTAGCCCGCGGGTCCCAACGGCTAGGAATGTCTAATGTGGTTGCTGTTTCATGCAACCCGTACGAGGAATCGAAGGAACACGGCCGCCCGCAGGCGGCAAAAAAGAGCCCAGTGGGCTCTTTTTTAGTGTTCGGGTCCCATCCTGTAGGAATGTCTAATGTGGTAGCTGCCGCTGCATTCGCTCGCGGGATTTTTAATTTGACCCGTACGGGAATTGCAGTTGAGCTGACCGCCGCCAGCGAGCAAAGACTTCCCCCGGTCGGGGGAAGATGTCGCATAGCGACAAAAAGGGGAGTACAGGGAAGCGAAGCTGGGGCCGTGGTCAGCGGGATGCGACCGCCACTCCAAGGTGTGAAGCATACGCTGGGAACCACAACCCGGGACAGGGCGGCGGTGCGCCTTCATCTTGAATACCACATGCCATTTTATGGATAAAAAGCCCGGCAGAGGAACACGTTCAGGTGCTCTTCTGCCGGTTTTTTCTGCATTTTCCATAAATTTCCGGCCTGAAATAGTAACAAAATTATGTCAATGAGACATCAATCCTCCATTTTTAACCGCGAAAATTGACTTGCATACCAAAAAATCCGGGATATTCTAGCACTTTCCATATAAATTCATGACAAAGTTTGGTAGAAATAATATCCTGTATACAGGCTGCACTTACGTTACAATACAGATGATATTTCAATTGTACGAGCAGAAGGGAGGAAATGGAGTCCACAAGGGCAATTTTCAATCACGAGTATGGGCCGATGGCGGATGCAGCGTGCAGTTTTTGCATCATCTGTTCCCATCGCCTGATGCTTAGAACGGGAGGATGTCAATGGAAGTCTTTTTGCAAGCACTGGTAAACGGGATCCTGCTGGGCGGTTTCTACTCCCTGATGGGTATGGGCCAGAACATCATTTTCGGTGTTATGAACATCGTCAACTTCTGCCACGGCGAAATGTTGATGGTGGGCATGTACATCACCTATGTTCTGTATACCTACTTTGGGGTGGACCCCTATGTAGCCCTTCCCATCGTTGCAGTGCTCATGTTCGGTCTGGGTGCGCTGATCCAGTCCACTCTGATCACCCCTTCGCTCAAGACCAAGAGCTTTACGAACCTGCTGTTCCTCACCGTCGGTCTGGGCCTGCTGCTCACCAACGGCGCTCTGGTCATCTTTGGTTCCACCTATTATAAGATCATTACCCCTTATTCGCAGACCTATATCCCGCTTGGCCCGGTCACCATTGCGCTGCCGCGTCTGGTCAGCTTCCTGATCCTGATCGTGGTTGCCATTGCACTGTTTGCCTTCCTCAAGTATTCCACCACCGGCAAGCAGATCCGCGCCGTATCCCAGAACCCCATTGGTGCTGAGGTCGTGGGCATCAACGTCAAGAAAATTTACATCCTGACCTATGGTCTGGGCGTTGCTCTGGCCGGTATCGCCGGCTCTCTGCTGACCCAGTTCTACACCATCTATCCCACCGCAGGCGCAAGCTTCGGCTTCCGCGCACTGATCGTCGTGGTCGTGGGCGGTCTGGGTTCCATCCCCGGTGCATTCTTCGCCGGTATTTTCCTGGGCCTGCTGGAGCAGATGAGTGCATTGTTCATCAGCCCGTCCTACAGTGATATGATCGTGTTCGTCACCTTCATCATCATTCTGGTCGTGCGTCAGGTCATGATTCTGAGGAGGCGATAAGATGGATACCAGAAAAGCAGTTAAAACCTATCACCGCAATCTGGCGATCGTTCTGGCTATCATCGTCGCCATCTTCGCAGCGATCCCGCTGGTCGTGGATAAACCTTACATCATCAACATTTTCGTTCTCACCTTCTATATGTCCACCCTGTCCATGGCATGGAACATTCTGGGCGGCATCACCGGCCAGAACTCGCTGGGTCTGGCCGCTTACATGGGTCTGGGTGCCTATGTGTGCTGTCTGGTGGTCACAAAGACGGGCATGAACCCCTGGGTGGCCGCTGTGCTGGATATGCTCGTTGTGGGCGTGGTGGCCGGTGTCATCTTCTTCCCCAGCCTGATCCTGCGCGGCCCCTACTTCACGCTGGTGTCCATCGCGTTTGCCGAGTCCATCCGTCAGTTCATCATCAACTCGGAGTTTTTCGGCCGCGCATCCGGTGTGGGCCTGCCCTTCGGCAAGGACTCCTTTGCGCAGTTCCGCTTTACCAGCAAGGTGCCGTACTACTACATCGGCTTCATCATGATGGTGGGCGTTTACCTCATCATGAAGAAGATCGGCCGCTCCAAGCTGGGCTTTGCGCTGCGCACCATCCGCGAGGATGAGGACGCAGCCGCCGCCATCGGCATCAACCCCACCAAGTACAAGGTCATTGCCGTTGTCATTTCGGCTATCATTGCCGGTCTGGTCGGCTTCTTCTACGTCAGCTACATCCGCTACATCGACCCCGATATTATGATCCAGTCCAAGTCCACTGAGATCGTGCTGCCGGCAGTCGTGGGCGGCGCTGCCTACATCGAAGGCCCGCTGATCGGCGGCCTCATCATGATCCCGCTGAGCGAACTGCTGCGTGCAAACTTTGCCGCCATCCTGCCCGGCATCAACATGCTGATGTACGCCATCGTGCTGATCGTGGTCATCCGCTTCCGTCCGTCCGGTATTCTGGGCTGGTACATGAACTCGAAGGTCAAGACCTTCATCGATGAAAAGATCCTCAAAAAGCCGTCTCTGGACGTGCTGGAAGAGTATGAGCTGATGGCAGACAAGGGAGGGAAGTAATCATGGCAGAAAAGCCTATTATTGAAGTCCAGGGCCTGACCAAGCGGTTCAAGGGTCTGACCGCCGTGCATGATGTTTCTTTCTCGGTGGAGAAAGGCTCCATCACCGGCATGATCGGCCCCAACGGTGCTGGTAAATCCACCACCTTCAACATGATCTGCGGCTACTACCCGCCCACCGAAGGCAAGATCTTCTACAATGGTGAGGACATCACCAACAAAAAGGCGTATGAGTACACCAACATGAAGATCGCCCGCACCTTCCAGATCATGAAACCTCTGAAGAACCTGAGCGTTCTGGATAACGTCACCGCCGCCGCCTACTTCGGCCACGCCGGTGCAAAGAGCGAAAAAGAGGCCAAGGAGCGCGCCATGGAGGTGCTGCACTTCACCGGCCTGTACGAAAAGCGTCATGTGATCTCCAAGGACATGGGCACGCCGGACCAGAAGCGTCTGGAGATGGCCCGCGCTCTGGCCACCAAGCCCGAAGTGCTGTTTCTGGACGAGAACATGGCAGGCTTGAACCCGGCTGAGACCGAAGAGGCCATCCAGCTGATCCGCAAGATCAACGAGTCCGGTGTCACCATCCTGCTCATCGAGCACATCATGAAGGCGGTCGTGAGCCTGTGCGAGAAGGTCATTGTCCTTCACCACGGCGAAAAGATCGCTGAGGGCACGCCCGAGCAGGTCATGAACGATCCCTACGTCATGGAGGTGTACCTGGGCACCAAAAAGGAGGGCGCAAGTGCTTAAAGTTGAAGGTCTGAACGCCGGTTACGGCTCTGTGAACATCCTGTGGGACATCGGCTTTGAGGTGAAGGATGGCGAGATCGTTGCCATCCTTGGCTCCAACGGTGCCGGTAAGACCACCATGGTGCGCACCATCACAGGTATGGTCAAGGCCAGTTCCGGCAAGGTGGAGTTCAACGGGGAGGACCTCTCCGGCAAAAGCTCCCGCGTTATTCTGGACAGCGGCATCGTGCAGGTGCCGGAAGGCCGTCAGCTCTTTACCGAGATGACCGTGCTGGAAAATCTGGAACTGGGTGCATTCAATAAGGAGACCAAGGCGCATTTTGCAGAAAATCTGGAAAAGTGCTATAACTGGTTCCCCAAACTGCGCGAGCGCGCAAAGCAGGCTGCCGGCACTCTGTCCGGCGGCGAGCAGCAGATGGTGGCCGTGGCCCGTGCGCTGATCGGTATGCCCAAGCTGCTGATTTTGGACGAGCCCAGTCTGGGCCTTGCCCCCAACATCGTGGACGACATTCTGGAAGTGGCCAAGACCATGGTGAAGAATGACGGCATCTCGGTGCTGCTGGTGGAGCAGGATATCACCAAAGCCCTTGCAGCGGCTGATCGCGGCTATGTTATTGAGAATGGCCGCGTGGCACTGGAAGGAACCGCCGCCGAGCTTTCGGCAAACGAGCACGTCAAGAAGGCGTACCTCGGCATCTGATTTTGGAAACTGGATGTCCGGCGGGCACTACTTCACACGGTGCGGCGGGGCATCTCGGATTAACAAGCTGTTTTTTACAAACAGAATTGGAGGACAATTATGAAAAAGATCTCTCGTAGAAGCTTCCTGAAGGCATCCGCTGTTCTGGGCAGCGCAGCTGCTCTGACCGCCTGCGGCGGCTCTTCCGCTTCCACCAGCACTGCAGCATCTACCAGCACTGCAGCATCCGGCAGCACTGCAGCAGCCAGCGGTGATACCATCAAGATCGGTACCATCTACGCAATGTCCGGCGGCAACGCAGCCATCGGCGAGAACATCTTGCGCGGCATCGACTTCGCAGTGGACGAGATCAACAAGGCAGGCGGCGTGAACGGTCAGATGCTGGAAGTTGTCCGCGGTGACCACGCAGGCGACGCAGCTACCGGTAAGTCTGAGGCAGAGCGCCTGATCACCCAGGAAGGCGTCAACGTCATCATGGGCTGCCACATGTCCGTCGTTACCGAGGTCGTGGCTCAGGTCTGCCAGCAGTACGGCATTCCTATGATCACCGCTATCTCCACGCTGGACCGTCTGACCGACGAGGACCACAAGGACTACGATTACTTCTTCCGTCTGTGCCCGCTGAACTCTGTCTACGTGGAAGATATGCTGAAGTATCTGCAGGACTCCAAGGAGCAGACCGGCAACGAGATCAAGAAGGTCGCCATCTTCACCGATAAGGCTGCCATCGGTCAGGAGCTGATCCGCTGCGTCAACCTGTTCGCACCCGATTACGGTCTGGATGTTGTGGCCGAAGTGGACTACAGCTCCAACGCGACCGACCTGTCCTCTCAGGTCCTGGCTCTGAAGCAGGCTGATCCCGATGCCATCCTGTGCGACTCCTACATCGGCGACGCTACTCTGTTCGTCCAGACCCTGAAGGAGCAGAACTACAAGC
>ENA-ORUO01001139-ORUO01001139.1-human-gut-metagenome-genome-assembly--contig:-NODE-1139-length-28068-cov-12.393103_pt1 | contig 28068 bp, 24 predicted proteins | sample MGYA00242082_ERZ509215 | MGnify/ENA primary metagenome ERZ509215 (study PRJEB26280, sample SAMEA2338829) | human gut metagenome | biome: human gut; feature: human-associated habitat; material: faeces... | reverse complement strand
CCACCTACGGTCTGCCGGAAATGGCAAGAATGCTTGGGGTACATCGTCAGACCATTTACTATATCGTTGCCAATGAAGATTTTGAGCTTATCAAGGTTGGCAGGTATAAGCGAGCTACCAAAGAGAGCTTTGAAAAATGGTATCACAATCAGACCCGCTACCAGTTAGCGGAAGATAGACAGGAAAGGAGCTGATTACATGGCATCTATCGTTAAGAGAAAAAAGAAGTATTCTGTGGTTTATACATACACCGATGAGAACGGCAACAAGCGTCAGAAGTGGGAAACCTTTGAAACGAATGCCGAAGCAAAGAAAAGGAAGTTGCAGGTTGAATATGAGCAGGAGTCCGGAACCTTTATTCCCCCTTCTGCTAAAACCGTCAATGATCTTTTGGATGAGTATATGTCAATCTATGGTGTGAACACCTGGGCGATGTCTACCTATGAAAGCAGAAAGAGCCTGATTGCAAACTATATTCGTCCCCTCATCGGTGATATGAAGCTGGAGGATGTCACGCCGAGAATCATGGACAAGTATTACCGAGATTTGCTTTCTGTCAAAGCGGTTTCTTCTAAGTATGTAAAAGCCCGTACAGAATATCTGACTCCGCATACTGTCCGAGAGGTTCACAAGACATTGCGAAATGCTTTCAATCAAGCGGTCAAGTGGGAATTGATGACCAGAAACCCTGTGGAGCACGCTACGCTGCCGAAAGAAGAACACAAGACCAGGGATATCTGGACAGCAGAAGTGCTCCAGAAGGCTCTGGAAGCCTGTGACGATGATATTCTTCGTCTGGCTATTAACCTTGCCTTCTCCTGTTCCCTGCGAATGGGCGAGCTTCTGGGGCTTACCTGGGACTGTATTGACATTTCCCCCACCAGTATTGAACTTGGTCAGGCAAGCATCTTCGTTGAAAAGGAGTTGCAGAGAGTAAATCGTGAAGCGATGGCAGATCTGGACGGTAAGGACATCATGTTCAAGTTCCCACCGACCTTCGCCAGTACGCATACCGCATTGGTTCTCAAAACTCCTAAGACCAAAACAAGTGTCCGCAAGGTGTTCTTACCGAAAACCGTAGCGGAAATGTTGGTACAGCGAAAGGCTGACATCGAAGAACTGAAAGACCTTTTCGGTGACGAGTTCGTAGACTTCAATCTGGTTTTCTGTTCTTCCAATGGCAAGCCGATTGAGGGGCAGGTTATCAACCGTGCTTTCAATAAGCTGATTGAGGAGAAGGGACTGCCGAAAGTGGTTTTCCATAGTCTCCGACATTCCAGTATCACTTACAAGCTGAAGCTGAACGGCGGCGATATGAAATCCGTTCAAGGCGATTCCGGTCATGCACAGGTCAAGATGGTAGCGGATGTTTACTCCCATATCATCGACGATGACCGCAGACTGAACGCTGAAAGAATGGAAGCTGCGTTCTACTCAGGCAGACAGGCAACGCCTGAGCCGGTTCAACCAGCCGCAACGGAAAGCTCCGCTGATGATAAAGAACTTCTTCTGAAGCTTCTGCAAAATCCGGAAATGGCAGCACTCCTGAAGTCGCTGGCAAAAACATTATAGTAACTGCAAGGGCAGATCCTTTTACATAGCTACAATAGCTGTAAAAGGGTCTGCCCTTATTTTTTTGTTATGGAGGTCAACGAGTATGGATAGAATCTTTATGGACGAGTATTACGAGCATCTGAGAGCTGACAATATCGAGGCATTTTCCAAGGAAAGGAACGACGAATATGTTGGCAGAGCTGAGGAATACAAAGCAGCAAAGTCGGCATTGCTTGAAGGATTGGGACTTGAGCATTTGTTTGACCATAGCCATGAACTGACTCCGAAAGAGAAAGAAATATGGATGCTGTTCGATAGGGTTGATGTAGCAGAGCTTCTTGCAAGGGATGCTTTTGCCAAGGGTGCTTATATGCTCGGCGCTGAGGATAGAGAGATTATGCTGAAATAAAAAAAGACCTGCTTCGGCGGGTCTAAATTACATAGAATCATTGAGTCTGAAAAACCTTTGAAATTCTTAATAATTCTGGTTGAAAAATTCATTTTGAAATGATATATAAAACAGACTGAAATCTGTGTCTAAGGACACCCGCACCCTCACACGAGAATGAATAGGATTTCCTATCATTTCGCATCACGAGAAGTTACATAGTGACATTTACTTGCACTTGCAACGTCCACCAAAAATCGAAAGACTTGCTAATTTCGAGCCAATCGGACGGTGTAAAATCCCTCTGAATTAGCTATCACAGCGTAGTATCAGATGGGATTTGAAATGCTGAAAAACCTTGTATTTCCAAGCATTTTTAAGCATTAGATGCCACTTCCCGATGTCGTATCGGGTCTACTCCTAAGCGTGGGGCCGGAGGTTCAAATCCTCTCTGGGACGCCAGAAAGCACCGCTGCAAGCCTTTTTTCGGGGCTTGCAGCGTTTTTGTTTTCTCCTTCTCCCGGTAATTTCACTTCTGTTACCGGGAGATTTTTATATGCCGCAAGCATTTTTGTGATGGCGTTGGATTCGGCAAGGTTGCGTTGTTTACAATTTGGCGGTGGATTATCCCACGCAGGGTGTGGTATAATATAAACCACACTGAAAATGCAGGGGCCGATGCTCACCATCGACCCGTGAACCTTGCGGCGGCCGCTATGTGCCGCGGGCGAACCATGTCCGCCCTTACGCTCTCGACGCAGGAAAGCCGCGCTGCATCTATTATAATTAAAGGGGTGTTTACCATGTGTACAGCTGCAACCTATACAACCGACAGTTTCTACTTTGGCCGCAATCTCGATTATGAATTTTCCTACGGTGACGAGGTCACCGTCACGCCGCGGGCCTACCCGTTTAGTCTGCGCTGCATGGGGGACTTCCGCACAAAATATGCGATGATCGGCATGGCCTACGTGGCGGGGGAGTACCCGCTCTACTATGACGCCGTCAATGAGAAGGGCCTGGGCATCGCAGGGCTGAACTTTGTCGGCAATGCAGTCTACCACCCGGCGCAGGATGGCAAAAGCAACGTCGCCCAGTTTGAGCTGATCCCCTGGCTGCTGGGCAGCTGTGCGACGCTGGCCGAGGTGCGCACGCTGCTTGCAAAAACCAACATCGTCAATATCCCGTTCAGTGAGCAGCTGCCCCTCGCGCAGCTGCACTGGCTCATTGCCGACAAAACAGGGAGCATCGTGGTGGAGTCCACCGCCGACGGCCTGCACATCTACGATAACCCCGTCGGTGTACTGACGAACAATCCGCCGTTCCCGCAGCAGCTTTTCGCACTGAACAACTACCGCGCACTCTCGCCGCGCACGCCTGCGGTTGCGTTTGCGGACGGCCTTGACCTGCCCGTCTACAGCCGCGGCCTCGGCGCACTGGGCCTGCCGGGCGATCTGTCCAGCCAGTCCCGCTTTGTGCGTGCGGCCTTTGTGCGGATGAACGCGAAATCCGGCAGCAGCGAGGCCGAGAGCGTCGGGCAGTTCTTCCACATCCTGCACGCTGTCGAGCAGCAGCGCGGCTGCTGTGAGCTGGACGGCGGCAAGTACGAGATCACGCTCTACACAAGCTGCTGCAACGCTGACAAGGGCATTTACTACTACACGACCTACGGCAACCACCAGATCACTGCCGTCGATATGCACCGGGAAAACCTTGACGGGGACAGGCTGGTCCGCTATCCGCTGGTGCAGGGCGAACAAATTGCGCTGCAAAACTGATTTTACACCCAAAACGTGAAAAAAGCGCTTGCAACGTGCGGCAAACTATGCTATACTATACGGTGCATGAGACTTTTCACGTCACGACGGCGTGGATAGAAATAGAAGGAGTGCTAATCTAATGAACTGGTATGAGATCGTTCTCGGCGTCGTCCTCATCGCCGTGTCCGTGTTGATCGTTGTTTTCACCCTCGCGCAGGAGCAGAAAGGCCAGGGCCTGTCCGGTGCGATCATGGGCGAAAGCTCCGCCACGATGGCAGCAGGCCGTGAGCGCGGCGTGGACGCCAAGCTGGCCAAGCTGACCAAGATCTGCGGCGTCGTTTTCTTTGTCGTCACGCTGGTCGTCTGCGTTTTGAGCGCGCGCCTGTGATTTTGGCAGGGTAACAAAGATGAAAAGGGTCCGCCAAGCGCTTTGGCTTTGTAAGCAGCGCCCCGGCGGACCGTTTTTTGTGGATGTATATAAGGGTAGGGCACCGTCGGATGGCGGTGCGACGTAAATTAAAGGAGCAACTATGACACCGTTACAGAAATCTATTTTAAACGCGGTCAAGCGCCGTCCCATGACGCTGCGCGAACTGCAGAACAACCTGCAGGTGGACAACTCCCGCCTGCGCACCACCGTTTCCGCTATGGTCGCCACCGGCGAGCTGTCGATGCGCAACGGCACCTATGTGCCCGGCTTTGCGACCTATGAGAATGCTGCAGCCCCCAACACGATTCCCTGCACGCTCGTCAAGCTGGCCGCGCGCTTCGGCTTTGCCAGCCGCGACGACGGCGAGGGCGACATCTTCATCCCGGGCCGCGCGCTGCACGGCGCAATGCCCAACGATAAGATCAACGTCAAGCTGTTCGACCACCCGCGCGTGGAGGGCTCCTCCGAGGGCGAGGTCGTCGAGGTCACGGTCCCGAACAACCGCTTTGCGGGCACGGTCTGCCTGTCCGAGGATGGCCGCATGGCCGTGGAGCCGGACGGCTGCCGCGATGTGAAGTTCCTGCTGGCCAAGCAGGGGAGCGAGGGCGTGCACCTGGGCGACAAGGTCGGCTTCCTCATCACCCACCGCGGCAACCGCCACAGCGACCACCGCGCCGCCGTTGTCGAGAAATTCGGTTCCTCCGACTATGCGTCCGAGTGCGCCAAGGCCATCCTGTATGGCCGCAGCGTCCGCCAGGAGTTCCCGCCGGAGGTGCTGGAGGAGGCCCGCGCCTACGACAACGCCACGATTGACCCCGCCGAGGCCGCGAAGCGCCTGGACCTGCGCGGCATTCCCATCTTCACGATTGACTCCGCCGAGACGAAGGACATCGACGACGCCATCAGCCTGCAGAAGCTGGACGACGGCTACGAGCTGGGCGTTCACATTGCCGACGTCAGCCATTATGTCCGCCCCGGCTCTGCGCTGAATGAGGAAGCGTTCGAGCGCGCGACGAGCATTTACTACGCCGACAAGGTCATCCCGATGCTGCCGACCCAGCTGTCCAACGGCATCTGCTCGCTGAACGAGGGCGAGGACCGCCTGGCGTTCTCCTGTCTGATGCGACTGGACGAGAACGGCGAGATCCGCAGCTACAAGTTCGTCAAGAGCGTCATCTGCAGCCGCGTCAAGGGCGTGTACAAGGAGATCAACGCCCTGCTGGAGCCCGAGGAGGGTGTTGACCTGACCGACCTCAAGACGAAATATGAGGCTGTGCTTGACCAGCTGCCCACGATGGACGAGCTGTACCGCAAGCGCCTGGTCCTGCGCAAGGCCCGCGGCGCCATGGATATCGAGTCCAACGAGGCTAAGCTCGTCATGGACGAGAACGGACGCTGCATCGACATTGTCAAGCGTGACCGCGGCACGTCCGAGTGCATGATCGAGGAGTTCATGCTGCTGGCGAACCAGTGTGCCGCCAACGCGGGCCGCACGAACAAGGCCCCGTTCGTCTACCGCGTGCACGAGGCCCCTGACGCCGAGAAGATGGAGAAGCTGTCCGCCACGCTGTTGGCCTGCGGCCTGAACGCCAAGTTCAAGAACCCCATCCCGACGCAGCTCGAGCTGGCGGCCCTGCTGGACGAGACCCGCGGCCAGCCCATCCAGATCCCCGTCCACACCGGCATTCTGCGCAGCATGCAGAAGGCCCGCTACGCCCCGCAGCCCCTGGGCCACTACGGTCTGGTGCTGGCGGACTACGCCCACTTCACCAGCCCCATCCGCCGCTACCCCGATTTGGCGATTCATCGTATTTTGACCGAGATGCTGAACGGTGTCTCCGCCAGCCAGCTGCAGCGCGACTTCAACGAGTTTGCCCAGCAGGCCAGCGAGAAGTCCAGCAAGCAGGAGGTCGCCGCCGTGCGCATTGAGCGCGATGTAGAGGACCTGTACAAGGCCGAGTACATGCACAACCATCTCGGTGAGGTCTACACCGGCACGGTGGCCGGCATCACGCCCCGCGGCGTCTTTGTCGAGCTGGACAACACGGTGGAGGGCTTTGTCCCCGCCGCGCAGCTCTGCAAGGGTGAACCGCAGGTCATTGACGGCGTCAGCATGCTGGACCCGCTGACCGGCAAGAGCTGGATGCTGGGTTCTTCCATGAAGATCCAGGTCGCCGCCGCCGATGTGGCGCTGGGCCGTATTGATTTTGAGTATATGGTGGAGTAATTTCCCGCGCCATACAATAGAAAACTCCCTGTCCGCACCGGGCAGGGAGTTTTTTGCGTCTTATATCACCTTATGCTCCATCCATTTCCCGTGGGCAAACCGCACAAGGAAACACAGGCTGCGGCAGATCCAGTCGATGAACATACCGAACCAGACGCCGGTCAGTCCTAAGTGGAACTGCAGAACGAAGATATAGCTCAGAATCACGCGGAACAGCCACATGCTGACGATGCTGACCGACATCGTAAACTTGGCGTCGCCGCCCGCGCGCAGGGCGTTGGGCAGGGTAAAGCTCGTCGCCCAGAAGAAGATGCTGAACAGGTTGAACCAGTGGACCACGTGGGTACACATGGCGGACGCCTCCGCCGAGAGGTTGAACCAAGTCACGACCTCGGGCATCAGGAAGAACAGTGCCGCGTTCGTGACGGTCAGCCCTGTGATGGCGATGCCCAGCAGCGTGACGGAATAGCGCTGCGCCTGCTTTTTCTCGCCTGCGCCAAGGCATTGCCCGATGACCGGGATCATGGCAAGGCTCATCGTGTTGCCGGGGATGTTCGCCAGCGTCGAGACCGAGTTTGCCACGGCATTGGCCGCGATGGCCGAGGTGCCTAAGGTAGACGTCAGGCTGCTGACACACAGCTTGCCAATCTGGAACATGCCGTTTTCCAGACCCGACGGGATGCCGATGGACAAAATCTGCATGATGGGCCTGCGCCGGGGCCGCAGGTCAGCGAAGCGCTGCACGCGCAGGGGATTGTGCAGGTCCTGGTTCTGCCACAGGATGAACACCGCGGCGAACACACGCCCGATCAGCGTGGCCAGCGCCGCGCCGATAACGCCCATGCCGAAACCGTAGATCAGCAGCGCGTTGCCCGCAATGTTGATGACGTTCATGACAAGGCTGGCCAGCATACTGATGCGGCTGTTGCCCTGCGCACGGAACAGCGCCGCGCCGCCGTTGTACAGGCCGATGAAGGGGTAGGACACCGCACTGATAAGGAAGTACTGCTGCGCAAACCGCATGACATCCTCATCAATGCTGCCGAACACCATCCGAAGGATCGGGCGGGAGAGCAGCAAACAGACAACACCCACCGCAACCGTAGAGATGCCCAGCACGCTGTACAGCTGGGCGGCGCTGCGGCTGGCGTTTTCCTCATCCCGGCGGCCCAGATACTGGCTGGCAATGACCGCACCGCCGGTAGCCAGCGCGGACAAAATCTGAATAATCAAAATATTCAGGCTGTCCACGAGCGATACGCTGGAGACAGCGGCTTCACCCACACCGGCGACCATCAGCGTGTCGGCCATGCCCATCGTGACGCTTAATGTCTGCTCCAGCAGCAGGGGCCAGATCAGGGTGAACAGCGCCCGCCTGGTAAACAGGGGACCTTGTGATTTTGCAGTGGCTGTCATGGTAAACTCCCATCCTCTTTTACTTGGATTTTACCATTAGTATACAGCAAAATCTATGCGAAATCAAGGATTTGACACTTGTACAAAAAATGCCCGCGGACGCTGTAGCTGCACTCTGTACAGCAAAAATTCGCAAAAATCAAATCGCAAGGATTTTGTCCACTTTTGCGGCGGCAAAAAGCCCCGGCCACAAAAGCTTGTGGCCGGGGCAGATCATGCGGCGGCTTGCAGGGGCCGCAGAAGGGCGGTGGTTAGAAGTCGACCTCGGTGTCGTAGTAGCAGCACTTCAGCAACTTTTCCATCTCCTCCTGGGTCGGCTGGCGCGGGTTGGAGCCGGTGCAGGCATCGGCAATCGCGTTCTTTGCAATCTCGGGCAGTCTCTCGAGGAATACGTTCTCGGGGACAAAGCCCTGCTCGGCGGGGTAGGAGTCGGGGCCGTAGTGGCCGATGCAGTGCGGAATGTTCAAATCGTCGTTCATGCCGCGCAGATACTGGATGAGCAGCGCGACCTTCTCGTCGTCGTTCTCGCCGCCCAGGTGCATCTTGTCGGCAATGACGCCGTAGCGTGCCTTGGCGGTGGGATCCTTCGCGTTGTAGGCGATGACCTTGGGCAGGTACATGGCGTTGGCTGCGCCGTGGATGATGTGTGCGCCGTAATCGGCAAACGCCGCGCCGGTCTTGTGGGCCATGCTGTGTACGATGCCGAGCAGCGCGTTCGAGAACGCCATACCGGCCAGGCACTGGGCATTGTGCATCGCGTCGCGCTTATCCATATCGCCGTTGTAGCTGCCGACCAGATCTGCCTGGATCATCTCGATGGCGTGCAGGGCCAGCGGGTCGGTAAAGTCGCAGTTCGCGGTGGAGACGTAGGCCTCGATGGCGTGGGTCATGGCGTCCATGCCGGTGTGGGCGACGAGCTTCTTGGGCATCGTGTGGGCCAGCTCGGGGTCAACGATGGCGACATCGGGCGTGATCTCAAAGTCGGCGATGGGGTACTTGATGCCCTTCTGGTAATCGGTGATGATTGAGAAGGCCGTGACCTCGGTGGCCGTACCGGAGGTGGAGGAGATGGCGCAGAAGTGAGCCTTGCGGCGCAGCGGCGGGATGCCGAACACCTTGCACATATCCTCAAACGTGATGTCGGGGTACTCGTACTTGATCCACATGGCCTTGGCTGCGTCGATGGGGGAGCCGCCGCCGATTGCGACGATCCAGTCGGGCTGGAACTTTTCCATGGCGGCAGCACCCTTCATGACCGTCTCCACGGACGGGTCGGGCTCGATGCCTTCAAACAGCTCTACCTCCATGCCGGCCTCTTTTAAGTAGGCCTCGGCGCGGTCCAGGAAGCCGAAGCGCTTCATCGAACCGCCGCCGACGCAGATCATGGCGCGCTTGCCGGGCAGCGTTTTCAACGCTTCCAGCGCGTGGGGGCCGTGGTAAAGGTCACGGGGTAAAGTAAATCTAGCCATAGGGTTTGCCTCCTTTAAAAATAGCTCTCTCGGACTTTGACAATTAAATGCCAAAATTTGCTATTAACAGTATACACCTTATGTGTCTAAACGGTCAATCGACAATACAGAGAATTTTCCGGCGATAATTCAGCATTTTGCCAGTGGAACACTCATAGGCTGTTCTATGGGGAAGGGGGCAGGAGCTATGCGTCCGATCACGCCGCAGCAGAATACAAAAATGCGCCTGCGCATGCGGCTTTTGGCGGCGGTGCTGGCGGTGGGGTGCCTGGGCGGGCTGACGGTGCGGCTGTTTGTGCTGATGCTGCGCGACCCCGGCGGCTACGCGGCACGCGCCGCCGACCAGCAGCTGCGCGGGGCCACGCTGCCCGCCGCCCGCGGGGAGATCTATTCCGCCGACGGTACGCTGCTGGCCGCCAGCGAGACCTGCTGGACCATCCGCGCCGCCCCGCGGGAGATGGCCGACGATGCCGTAGAACCGGCTGCGCGGGCGTTGAGCGAAATTTTAGAGCTGGACTACGCCGATACGCTGGCTAAATTCAGCCAGCGAACCTCCAACGACTGCCTGCTGCGCCGCCGCGTGGATAAGACGATGGCCGACGCTGTGCGGGACTGGTGCCGGGCGAACGGTGTGGACGGCATACAAATTCGGCAGGATACCCGCCGCGTCTACCCGCAGGGGGATTTTATGGGCGGCATTTTAGGCTTTACCGACGTGGACAACGCGGGCCTGTGGGGGCTGGAGCTGCGCTACAACGACGAATTGACCGGGCAGAACGGGCGCATCCTGACCGCCAAGAACGCCTGGGGCTACGATATGCCGACGCACTACCAGACGCTGGTGGACGCCGTGCCCGGCAGCACGCTGACGCTGACCATCGACGCGAACATTCAGCACTGGCTCGAAAGCGCACTGTCCGCCGCTGTGACGGAGCATCATGTAGCCGAGCGCGGCGTCGGCATCGTGATGGACGTCCACACCGGGGCCGTGCTGGCGATGTCCTGCCAGCCCGACTACGACCCGAACGCGCCGCGGACCCTTATAAATAAGGAAGTCCGTGACGCTGTGAATGCCCTGACCGGCGAGGAGCGTAGCGCCGCGCTGCAAAAGGCCCAGCAGGCACAGTGGCGCAACAAGGCCATCAGTGACCTGTATGAGCCGGGCAGCGTGTTCAAGCTCATCACGGCGTCGGCGGCGCTGGATTCCGGGGCGTGTAAGGCCACGGACTATTTCACCTGCGCGGGTAAAATAACCGTCGCAGGCACGCGGTTCCGCTGTGCAAACGGGCATATCCACGGCACCGAGACCTTCGCCCGGGGGCTGGCTGTCAGCTGCAACCCCTGCTTTATCCAGATCGGTGCGCGGCTTGGAAAAGAACGCTTCTGCGATTACTTCGCGGCCTTCGGCCTGCGGGAGGCCACGGGCATCGACCTGCCGGGCGAGGTCAGGCGCAGCGAATACTACACGGCGGACCGGATGGGCCCGGTGGAGCTGGCGAGCTGCTCGTTCGGGCAGAGCAGCAAGGTCAGCTACCTGCAGATGCTCACGGCGGTCTGTGCGGTGGTAAACGGCGGCGAGCTGATGCAGCCCTACGTTGTGGCGAAAATCACGGCACCTGACGGCACTGTTGTGAAGGAAGTTCAGCCGACGGTGAAGCGCCGCGTCATCAGCGCGGAGACCTCCGCCACGATGTGCCGCCTGATGGAGGGTGTCGTTACAGGCGGCACGGGAAAGCAGGCCGCGCTGGCGGGCTACCGCATCGGCGGCAAGAGCGGCACGAGCCAGAAGCTGGACAGCGCCAACGAGGGCGCGCGCATTGCGAGCTTTGTCTCCGTTGCGCCCATCGACGACCCTAAGGTCGCTGTGCTGGTCTGCCTGGATGAGCCCCACAGCTGGACGACGAGCGGCGGCGCGCTCTCCGGGCCGGTGTGCGCCGAGGTACTGGGAAAGGTGCTGCCGTATCTGGGGGTGGAGAGGGAAAGCGGCGAATAAAGACAGCCAGGCACGGGCGGATATGGAATCCGCCCCTACGTTGAATCGGGAAAGCGCAGGGTGACGGGGCTCTGACCGTTTGCCGCTGCACTATACAAAAAACTCTGCGCCGTCCCTCTTGACATTCCCCGATCCGGTGTTATACTGGTAAAGTACGCAAACGAACAGTTAGACAACGAACAATTCGAAATCTAACTTCTTGGACCCAAAAATCGTAAAGGAGGGAAGAAATGCACGAATCATCGCATGATGACTGCGGCTGCTGTGCGGATGTCCACTTCGGCGCACTGCTGAACCAGACCTCGCGGCTCATCCGCCGTGCGCTGGATGCCCGCATCAACGCCGAGGTCAGCTCGGAGCTGTCGGGCGTGCGCGGCATGGTGCTGGGCGACATCGTCCGTGCCGAGCGCCAGGGCCGCGACGTCTACCAGCGCGACATTGAGCAGTGGTTCAACATTCGCCGCTCCAGTGTCACCGCCATGCTGCAAGGCATGGAGCAGGATGGCTTCATCACCCGCAGCGCCGTGGCGAAAGACGCCCGCTTAAAGCGCCTTATCGCCACAGAGAAGGGCCGCGCCTGTCACAAGCAGATCGAGGCAAGCATTGCGCGGTTTGAGGATGACCTGCAAAGCGGCATTGACCCGCAGCAGGTCGCCGCGGCCCGCGCTGTGCTGGAGCAGACCCTGCGCAACGCACAGCACTTCCTGCAAGAGGAAAATACCAAACAAGAGAGGGGAAATACCAATTGTTAAAAACACTCGGACGTGAAACCAAGGGCTTCCGCCTGGTCTCCGTGCTGACGCCGATCTTTATGATCGCGGAGGTCATCATGGAAATGATCATCCCGAAGATGATGGCCTCCATCATTGACAACGGCGTCACGCCGGGCAATATGCAGGTCATCTACACCGTCGGCGCACAGATGGTCGTCGCGGCGCTGTTCGGCCTGCTGTTCGGCATTCTGGGCGCGGTGGCCGGCTCCCACGCAGCCACGGGCTTTGCCCGCAACCTGCGCCGCGGCATGTTCCGCAACATCCAGACCTTCAGCTTTGCCAACATTGACAAGTACTCCACCGCGGGCCTGGTCACCCGCATGACCACCGACGTCACCAACATCCAGAACGCCTACCAGATGATTCTGCGCATGTCGGTGCGTGCGCCCGCCAGCATGATCGTGGCGCTGATCATGTCCTACACGATCAACCGTCGGCTGGCAAACATCTATTTGATCGCCGTCATCCTGCTGGGCTGCGCGCTCGCCTTTATTATGAGCCGCGCCACCAAGTACTTCGGCGAGGCATTCCGCAAGTACGACGACCTGAATGAGAGCGTGCAGGAGAATGTCTCCGCCATCCGCGTTGTCAAGGCCTATGTGCGCGAAAAGTTTGAGGGCGAGAAGTTCCGCAAGGCCAGCGAGAATGTCCGCCGCCTGTTTATGCGTGCCGAGCTGATCCTGGCCTGGAACGCCCCGCTCATGCAGCTGACCGTCTACAGCTGCATCCTGCTCATCTCCTGGATCGGTGCCCAGCTCATCGTCAGCTCCGGCGCAACGACCTTCACCACCGGCGACCTGATGAGCATGCTGAGCTACTGCATGAACATCCTCATGAGCCTGATGATGCTGTCCACGGTGTTCGTCATGATCACGATGTCTGCAGCCTCCGCCAAGCGCGTGGCCGAGGTGCTGGACGAGCAGTCCGACCTAACGAACGGTGAGGATCCCGTTATGGAGGTCAGGGACGGCTCCGTCAAGTTCGACCACGTCAGCTTTGCCTATAAAAAGGATGGCGAGAAGGCCCTCGAGGACATTGACCTCGACATCAAGTCCGGCGAGACCATCGGCATCATTGGCGGCACCGGTTCGGCTAAGTCCAGCCTTGTGCAGCTGCTGCCGCGTCTGTACGACGTGACCGAGGGCAGCGTGACCATCGGCGGCGTTGATGTGCGCAGATATGACCTCGACACCCTGCGCAACAACGTCGCCATGGTGCTGCAGAAGAACGAGCTGTTCAGCGGCACGATTGCCGAGAACCTGCGCTGGGGCAACCCCGACGCCACCGACGCCGAGATCGAGGATGCCTGCAAGCAGGCCTGCGCCGATGAGTTTATCGAGCGCTTCCCCGACAAGTACCAGACCCACATCGAGCAGGGCGGCAACAACGTCTCCGGCGGCCAGAAGCAGCGCCTCTGCATTGCCCGCGCACTGCTGAAAAAGCCCCGCATCCTGATCCTGGACGACTCCACCTCCGCCGTCGATACCGCGACGGACGCAAAGATCCGCCATTCGTTTGCGGAAAAAATCCCCGGCACGACGGTGTTCATCATCGCCCAGCGCATTTCCTCCGTGGAAAATGCGGACAAGGTCCTCGTGCTCGACAACGGCAGGGTCAGCGGCTTTGACACCCCGGCCAACCTGCTGAAAACAAATGCCATCTACCAGGATGTCTACAACAGCCAGACCAAAGGCTCCGGTGACTTTGATGAGAAGGGAGGGGAGGCATAATGGCACAGCAGCCTAAAGTCGTAAAGGTCGGCCCCGGCGGGCGCAGCAATGGCCCTCGCCCCAAGGTCGAAAACCCCGGCAAGGTGTTCAAGCGCATCCTCGCCTATGTCATGAGCCGCTATAAGGCACAGGTCATTGTGGTGCTCTGCTGCATTCTGCTGGCCGTGTTCGCCCAGCTGCAGGGCGTCATGTTCTCCCAGACGCTGATCGACAGCTACATTCTGCCGCTGCTCAAGGCGGGCAGCACGGACTTCAGCGGCCTGGCCGCGGCTATCCTGCGCGTGGCAGTCATCTACTGCGTCGGCATCGCCGCTGTCTTTGTGCAGAACCGCCTGATGGCAAGGATCACCCAGGGCACGCTGAAGGACCTGCGTGACGAGACGTTCACCCACATGCAGACGCTGCCCATCAAATACTTTGACACCCACGCCCACGGTGATATTATGTCGGTCTACACGAACGACATTGACACGCTGCGCCAGATGATCAGCCAGAGCCTGCCGCAGCTCGTCAACACGGTTGTGACCCTCGTCGGCGTGCTGGCCTCGATGCTCTATCTGAACGTCCCCCTGACGGTGCTGGCCCTCGCGATGGTCGGCATCATGCTGCTGGCGACGAAGTACCTGACCGGCAACTCCGGCAAATACTTCATCAAGCAGCAGCAGGAGCTGGGCAAGGTCAATGGCTACATTGAGGAAATGATGAACGGTCAGAAGGTCATCAAGGTCTTTTGCCATGAGGAAATTGCCATTGAGGAGTTCGACAGGCTCAACGATGAGCTGTTCCACAGCGCCGACAAGGCAAACTCCTATTCGCTGGTAGCAATGCCCGTCAACGGCCAGCTGGGCAACCTGTCCTACGTGTTCTGCGCCATCCTCGGCGGTGCGCTGGCTATCAACGGCTTCGGCGGCTTTACGCTGGGCGGCCTCGCCAGCTTCCTTGTGCTGACCCGCCAGTTCAACCAGCCTATCAGCCAGATCTCCATGCAGCTGAACTCCGTCGTTATGGCGCTGGCCGGCGGTGCGCGTATCTTTGCGCTGCTGGATGAAAAACCCGAGGTCAACGAGGGCGACATCACCCTGGTCCACGCCAAGTACGAAGCGGACGATACTGTCACCGAGGCGAACGAGTCCACCGGCATGTGGGCGTGGAAACGCATGGATGCCGACGGCAAGCCCCGGTACACCAAGCTGGAGGGCGACATCGTCTTTAAGGATGTGGACTTCGGCTACGACGAGAAGAAGATCGTCCTGCATGACATCAACCTGTATGGCCGTCCGGGGCAGAAGATCGCCTTTGTCGGCTCAACCGGCGCGGGCAAGACGACGATCACGAACCTTATCAACCGCTTCTACGACATCCAGAAGGGCCGGATCCTGTACGACGGCCACGACATCAAGTCCATTGAGAAGGACGCGCTGCGCTCCTCTCTGGGCATCGTCCTGCAGGATACCCACCTGTTCACCGGCACGGTCATGGAGAACATCCGTTATGGCCGCCTGACCGCCACCGATGAGGAGTGCATGGCCGCCGCGAAGCTCGCGAATGCGGATACCTTCATCAGGCATCTGCCCGACGGCTACAACACGATGCTGACCGGCGACGGCACGAACCTGAGCCAGGGCCAGCGCCAGCTGCTGGCGATTGCCCGCGCGGCTGTCGCAGACCCGCCGGTGCTGATCCTGGACGAGGCAACATCCTCCATCGACACCCGCACCGAGAAACTTGTGCAGGACGGCATGGACGGCCTGATGTATGGCCGCACGACCTTCGTCATTGCCCACCGTCTGTCCACCGTGCGCAACTCGGACTGCATCATGGTGCTGGAGCAGGGCCGTATCATTGAGCGCGGCACCCACGACGAGCTGATCGCCCAGAAGGGCCGCTATTACCGCCTGTACACCGGCAACTTTGCCGAGAACTCTTAAGCGCAGAGATGTCGAAAAAAGCCGCAAAACGGCATAAAATCAATCAAAACTGCCGGGATAGCATCTGCCGTCCCGGCGGTTTTTGTGCAAAATGCCGCAACAGCGCCAAAAAGTTGACGGGAAGGTAAAAAGTGGTTATAATAGGATACGTAGACACGCAAAAAGCGGTGTTTGACCACGCGGCATGAGGGAAACTACAAACAAGATTTGCCGCATAATATACATGATATACCTATAGGAGGAACAAATATGGCACCGAAGAAGATTGCACAGACCGTACTTACCGAGGGTAAGTTCTATACCATCAGCGCCGCCAACGGCAAGGTCATTGAGGTCGCTGACTATAACATTGACAATGGCGCGAAGATCCAGCTGATGGACAACGCCAACTTTGAGTGGCAGCAGTGGAACTTCGTCGCAGCAGGCGACGGCGTTTACCGCATCCAGAACCGCTTCACCGGCAAGATGATGGATCTGGACATGGGCGGTGTCAGCGACGGCACCCGCGTCCACCAGTGGGAGGGTGCCCAGGCATCCAGCCAGCTGTGGGTCGTGGAGCCTACCAACGATGGCCGCGTCAAGATCAAGTCCAATCTGGCCGGCAAGCTGCTGGACCCCGGCATGGCTACCGAGAACGGCACCGTGCTGCAGATCTGGGCTGACGTCAACGGTGACAACCAGTTCTGGACCATCAACGAGGTCACCCGCAAGCCCAAGACCAGCGTGAAGGCCACCACCGTTAAGGCCAAGGCCGCTGCCGAGAAGGCCGCCACCGAGGTCGTCAAGGCTGCTGAGCCCGTCGTCGAGAAGGCCGTCAAGGCTGCCAAGCCTGCCGCTGAGAAGGCTGTCAAGGCTGCGAAGCCCGTCGTCGAGAAGGCCGTCAAGGCTGCCGAGCCCGTCGTTGAGAAAACCGTCGAGGCTGCGAAGCCCGTCGTCGAGAAGGCCGTCAAGGCTGCCGAGCCTGTCGTTGAGAAGGCTGTTGAGGCTGCCAAGCCCGCAGCCGAGAAGGCCGTCGAGGCCGTCAAGACCGCCGCTGCCAAGACCAACACCCGCAAGGGCGGCAAGGGCAAGCGCCGCAAGTAATTTGCTTTGAACTTTTTCCCTGCAATTTTTGTGCTGTAACGAGAAAACCCCGCCCCGTCAGGATGCAGTTCCTGACGGGGCGGGGTTATTTTTTGTTTGTGGCTGAAAAGCCTTCCCCTACGGGGGAAGGTGGCCCGAAGGGCCGGATGAGGGGCGAGTGTGCCAGTATTGCCCGTGAACGAGCTGCGGCGGAAACGCTGCCCTCATCAGTCACCTGCGGTGACAGCTTCCCCCACGGGGGAAGCCTTCAGACTTACCCCAGCGCCGCAATGCTCTCCTTGATCTTGGCGGCCTTGTCCTGGGCGGCAGCCAGCTTGGCGCGGGTCTCCTCGACGAGCTTCGCCGGGGCCTTCTCGACGAACTTCGGGTTGTTCAGCTGGTTCGTGAACATGCCCAGCTCCTTCTCGGCCTTGGTCAGCTCCTTGTTCAGGCGGGCCAGCTCCTTGTCGCGGTCAATCAGCTCCATCATCGGGATAAAGCCCTTCGCGTCGGGGGTCGCCACGTTGACCATGCCGTCGGTGCTGCCCTCGTACTTTGCCGTGACCGTCACGTCGGTGGCAAAGGCAAAGCGGGCCAGATACGCGCCGCCCTTCTCAAACGCGGCGGGGGAGGCAGTCTCAATGACCATGCTCGTCTTTTTGGCGGGGTGGACGTTCATCTCGGCACGCATGGCGCGGACAGCCTTGATGTAGTCCATCAGCTTCTCAAAGTCGGCGCAGTCCTCGGCCCAGACCTTCATGTTCTCGTCGCCGGGCCACTTCTCGTTCATGATGGTCTCGGCGCTGCCGGGCAGAGCCTGATAGATCTCCTCGGTGATGAAAGGCATGAAGGGGTGCAGCAGCTTGAGCGCCTTGTCCAGCACGTAGACCAGCACCTTGCGGGCCGCGTCGGCGGCTGCCGCGTCCTCGCCGTTCAGGCGGGTCTTGCAGATCTCGATATACCAGTCGCAGTAGACCTCCCAGATGAAGTTCTCGACCTTCTCGGCGGCCAGACCCAGCTCGTACTTGTCGAGGTTGGCGGTAGCCTCGGCGGCGACCTTGGCAAGCTCGGACAAAATCCACTTGTCGCTCATGTCGAGCAGGCTTTCCTCGGGCAGACCCGGCTCAAAGTCCTCGGGCAGGTTCATCTGCACAAAGCGGGAGGCGTTCCACAGCTTGTTGGCAAAGTTGCGGCAGGCAAGGACTTTTTCATCGCTGTAGCGCATATCGTTGCCTGCGGTGGAGCCGATGATCAGCATCATGCGCAGCGCGTCCGCGCCGTACTGCTCAATGACCTCCAGCGGGTCAATGCCGTTGCCCAGGGATTTGGACATTTTGCGGCCCTGGCTGTCGCGGACAATACCGTGGATCAGTACCGTGTCAAACGGTGCCTTGCCGGTGTAGGCCAGACCCGAGAAGATCATGCGGGACACCCAGAAGCCGATGATGTCATAGCCGGTGACCAGCGTGTTCGTGGGGTAGAAGTAGTTGTAATCCTCGGCGTTCTCGTTGGGCCAGCCCAGCGTGGAGAACGGCCACAGGGCAGAGCTGAACCAGGTGTCCAGCGTGTCGGGGTCCTGGGTCATGTTGGAGCTGCCGCACTTGGGGCAGGTGCAGGGGGCTTCCTTGGCCACGACGGTCTCGCCGCAGTCGTCGCAGTACCAGGCGGGGATCTGGTGGCCCCACCACAGTTGGCGGCTGATGCACCAGTCACGGCCGCCCTTCATCCAGTTGATATAGTTCTTGGTGAAGCGCTCGGGCACGAACTTGATCTCGCCCTTCTCGACGCTCTCGATGGCGGGCTTGGCCAGCGGCTCCATCTTGACGAACCACTGCTTGGAGACCATCGGCTCAATGACCGAGTGGCAGCGGTAGCAGGTGCCCACGTCGTGGGTTAGCGGCTCGGTCTCCTTCAGCGCACCGCAGGCCTCCAAATCGGCCAGAATAGCCTTGCGGGCCTCCAGCGCGGTCATGCCGGCATACTTGCCGCAGTCCAGCACGTCCGGCTCGTCGGCGGCAGCGCGGCCCGCGGCCTTCTCGGCATCGACGGCGGCCTTGTCGGCAGCGCCGGTCATGTGGCCGTCGTAGGTCAGCACACGGATCATCGGCAGGTCGTGGCGCTTGCCGACCTCAAAGTCGTTGGGGTCGTGGGCGGGGGTGATCTTCACAACGCCGGTGCCCTTCTCCATGTCGGCGTGCTCGTCGCAGACGATGGGAATTTCGCGGCCCAGCAGCGGCAGCACGACATGGCAGCCGTGCAGGTGCTTGTAGCGCGGGTCCTCGGCGTTGATGGCAACAGCGGTATCACCCAGCATCGTCTCGGGGCGGGTCGTGGCCAGCTCCAGCATTTCGCCGGTCTCCTTGACGGGGTAGAGCAGATGCCAGAAGCTGCCCTCCTTGGCCTCATACTCGACCTCGGCGTCGGAAATCGAGGTGTTGCAGTGGGGGCACCAGTTGACCATGCGGTTGCCGCGGTAGATCAGCCCCTCATTGTACAGACGGACAAAGACCTCCTTGACGGCGTCGGAGCAGCCCTCGTCCATCGTGAAGCGCTCGCGCTGCCAGTCGCAGGAGCAGCCCAGCTTCTTCAGCTGGCTGACGATGCGGTTGCCATAGGTGTTCTTCCAGTCCCAGGCACGCTCCAGAAAGCCGTCGCGGCCCACCATCTCCTTGGTCAGGCCCTCCTCGCGCATCTTGGCGACGACCTTGGCCTCGGTGGCAATGGACGCATGGTCGGTGCCGGGCACCCACAGCGCGGCATAGCCCTGCATCCGCTTGTAGCGGGTCAGGATGTCCTGCCAGGTCTCATCCATGGCGTGGCCCATGTGCAGCTGGCCGGTGACGTTCGGCGGCGGCATGACGATGGTAAACGGCTTTTTGCTGCGGTCAATCTGGGTATGGAAATACCCCTTGTCGCACCAGTTCTGATAGATGCGATCCTCGGTGCCCTGCGGGGCATACTGTTTGGCGAGTTCCTTCGGCATAGTGTAAACCTCCTCGTGAATGTGCGGGGCGTGATTTTTACATTTGGACAAAATAAAAAAGGCCGCCCCATGAGTTTATCATGGGACGGCCTGAAAAGCTCAAGTCGCGGTACCACCCAAGTTGCCCGATCGGGCCGCTTTGCGGCAGGCCGACAAGCCCGCCTGCCCTGATAACGGCGGCAACCCCGTGCGTGGCTGGCAGGGGAGAAGCCCCTCTCACCGCGCCTGCTTGAAAGTGACAGCACCCGCCGCACCGTACCGGGCTTGCATCCTCCCCGGCTTGCTGCAAAGGTACGACGCGGGCACACTCTTTCGCACTGCATTTGTACCTTATAATGTACCGCAATGCGGCGGATTTGTCAAGGGCGGGTGCGCAAATCTGTCGGGCCGAAAAATTCAATAGTCAAATGCAACAACTTTTTGCTTATATTTTTGTACATTTTATCGCACCACAACAAAGCCGTCAACATTCACTCTTTTGTTGGCAGCCTGTTATAACCCCTATTCTATTGCACCGACTATAACACATCACGCCTTTTTCAACGATTTATCTATATTTTGCTCTCTTTATCTACCCATCATGCCGCAATGCCCAGTTCCCGCAGGCACTCTCTAAATACGATCTCGCTTGACTTGTACCCTAATATCTTCCGTGGATAATTATTTATCCAGTTTTCGGCCTGCGCGATCTGCGCGTTCGTCACCGCCGCAAAGTTCGTGCCCTTGGGGAACCGCCGCCGAATCATGCCGTTGGTGTTCTCGTTGGTGCCCCGCTCCCAAGAGGAATACGGGTGGCAGAAATACACTTTAGTCCGGGGCAGGCGCTTGTTGACACAAGAGCGTTCCAGCTCCTCCGCCGCCGCAAACTCGGTGCCGTTGTCAAAGGTAATGCTTTTGAAGATCGCCCTAAACCGCCGGGCACCAAGTTTCCGTTCCAGCGCGTCCAGCGCCTTGACCACCGTTTCAGCCTTGCGGTTTGGTATCGCTATAATGATTTCTTTCCGGGTCTTGCGCTCGGTCAGGGTCAGTAGGGCGCGGGTTGTTTTTCGCTTTCCCTTGCCGCTGTACACAGTGTCGCCCTCCCAATGGCCGAACTCCTCCCGCTCGTCGATCTCCTCCGGGCGCTGTTCAATGCTTTCGCCCGCCGGGGCGCGGCTGGCGCTTTTGCCGCACTTGCAGTGCATAAACAGCGGGCGCAGCTTTTCCAGCGGCGTTTCGTGTCCGCACTCGCCGCACTTGTACCCGTATGTTTCATGCTTGGCGCAAAACGCCTTGATCGCGCCGCACTCCTCGCACTGCACAATCAAAAAGCCCCTGTACGGCCCTTGGTCTGCGTCCGGGTCGGCGCTTTTCCAAGTGTCGCGGGCACCGAACATCCGCTCCACGCGGCTGCCGCGCCTGTCCTCCCGGTGCGGTACTGCCCGTCGCTCCGTGTTGGCCGGGCCGCTCTCGCCGTTCAGCGGCACCACCTGCCCGGTGGCGGTATCCTCCAAGAATACCTTGCCGCCCTGCACATACGCCCGGAACGCGCCGCGCTGGCACATCCTGCGCACATCCGAAATACTGGTACTTTCCATTGTCTTGACCTCCTGTGTTTATGTTAGATGGAACAGGCTTGTTTGGCTGGTGTAGTCCAAAAAGCGCTGTTCCTCCGCAGCGTAATAGATCGGGTCGATCTCAAACCCGATAAAATCCACCCCCGCCTCGTAAGCGGCAATTCTGCTGCTCCCGCTCCCCAAGTGTGTGTCCAGCACCCGGCACCCCGGCGCGGCGTAGTTCTGAAAAATCCAGTCATACAGCGCCACCGGCTTTTGCGTCGGGTGGATTCTCTGCTCGTTCAGCTTTTTGTTTCCCTGCATGATATGCCCCTCGGCAACGCTCTTGCCTTGCAGCATACCGTTCCACATAAACCTGAACAGGCGCACGGTGTTGAATAGGTCAGTTGCGGCCAGCTCACAGTCTGAAAAGCTGGTGCCTTTCTTGCACTTGTCCCACACGATTCTGCCGGGCGCAAATTCATAGCTGAAATAGTTGCAGCCCCATACAATGTAATGCTTGGCTACCCTGCGTAACTCGTCAAAGTATGCCCGCCCCGGTATCTCCCACACAGGCGATACCGGGTAGTCGCGGTATACGCCGATCTTGCTAACCTTGCTGCCGTAATAGCCCCTGCGTTCCGGCCCGCTGAAATACGGCGGGTCAACCACCGCAAGATCAAAGAACCCGTCCGGGAATTGTGCCATGCCTTTCATGCAATCCATGTTGTAGCACTGGTTTAGTTCAAGCATTGATGATCTCCGTTGTAGATAACGACCATCGACGGAAACGGTGCAGGCGGGAACCTGTTCCCGTCCTCGTCCTCAAAGTGCAGCCGTCCGCGCAAAAAGCGGATTTCTGCTTTCCCGTATATGTAGTCGTGGAAGTAGGCCGTGTCTGTCCTTGCTGGTATCAGCAGAACAACCGTTGTTCCAGCCTGCGCCTCCTCATAGGCTTTGCGCACCCACGCGCCCAGTGCCCGGCCATACGGCGGGTTGCAAAACACGCTGCCCCCCCGATATTCCACGGGGCGGTCAGGCCGTCGGTTTCCGGGGTGTAGAAGTTCTTGCATTTTGCGCTTTTTTCTGTGGCCGCCGCGTCTAAAGTGAAATGAAACTCCGCGTTCAGGGTGTCGAAAAAGCCCTGCGGTGTGCAGTAGTCCATTTTCTTACTGCTCAAAAGTGCGCTGTTCATCTTTCGTTCCTTTCATGGCGCGGCATTTTCACCGGCACAGCGTCCGGCCCAACTGCCCAAACTTCCACATCGTCGATGATCTCCAACCAGTCGCAGCCCCAATACTCCGCCGCGTTCAGCATGGCGGCATAGTTGGAGGTGTGCGGCACGATCACTTCACCAAATCGCGGGTGAACCACCCGTGCGCAGGTCTTGGCGTTCCAGCGGCTTTCCCGTGCCCGCCGGGCGGCAAGGGTCATGTCCTTATACGGATTCACGCAGCCACTCCGCCTTGTCGGCCTGCCCGTAAAACCCGTGGGCCAGCCACACGCCGAAAACGAACAGGAACAGCCCGGCCAAGCCATAACCGATGATCTGCCCGATCTCGCACATACCGCCAGCGCCCAGCAGCATAAGGAGCCCCAGCATGGCAAGCACGGCACCGACGCGCTCCTGCAGGCGGGTCAGCTTGCGGGCGCGGGCGGTGGCATTTTTCCGCCGGGCCATTTCCTTTTTGTACTGCTCCGGGGTATAGGCTCTAATGATTTGCCCCGCCGGGCTGGTCTTGATCTCAATGTACCGCACTTCCACTTTTGACTTCCTCCTTTAATGCCGCTCCTGCAACTCCTGCCGCCGGGCGTAGATTTTACTTTGTGCCAGTTCTGCACTGTAACCGCCGCGTCCGTTCTTGTCCATCTTCCCTGTGTCACCTCGCGCCCGCTCGTGGTAGACCGTCGCCAAACTAACGCCCAGCTTTGCGGCAATGTCGTTCATGTGCCAACCTTGGAGGTAGAGCTTCTCCATTTCTTGGCGGTCACTGTAACTCAAATGTTTATACTTCATGGTGTCGTCCTCCCTCCTTGCTGTTTTTGGGTAAAAAAAATAAGCGCGGAAGAAGTTTTTCAACTTCTTTCGCACTTATTCTAATATCTCGGCCAAATCTGTCGGGCCCCTAGGCTCCTGCAGAGAGAGGTGAGCTGTCTGTCTTACTCCCACTTCTCCCACACCTCGGGGCAGTAGCCTACGGTGGCCTGTCTGCCGTTGCGCACAATGGGCTGGCGGAAGAGCTGCTGGTTCTCGAACAGCTTGTCGGCCTGCTGGCTCTCGTCGAGCCATTTCAAAAGCGCCAGCGTGTCCTTGTCCTTTGCGTTTTCGTCGACGAGCTTTGCCCAGCCGCCCACGGCGCGGCAGACGTTGTCAAACTCGCCGCGGCTCATGCCTTTTTCCTTCATGTCGATCATCTGGAATCTGATGCCGCGCTCCTTGAACCACCGCTGTGCCTTTTTGGTGTCAAAGCTCTTGTTCGTGCCGAAAATCTGGATGTTCATGGCCATTCCCCCCGCAAAATACATTCTTTTCATTAGAATACCACAAAAACCATACATTGACAACTTACAAGGCCGGGCCTATAGTATGAGGGAAACTGCGGCAGGGCGCTTGCTCTTATGCGGGCTGCGTGCTATAATACAGGTTTATAGAGGAGTATCTATAAAGGAGTATTATGGAAAAAGAAAGAACCAGTCCGTGGCTGATCTTGTTCCGCGTGGTATTTACGGCGGCGCTGATCGCCTGCATTATGTTTATCTTTCGCAACTCACTGGAAAACGGTGCCCAGTCGTCCGCACGCAGCCAGGCCGTCATGCAGCTGGTCAACGGCGCGCTGGCCAAGGTGCATCTCGGCCCGTTGTCGGAGCATCTGATCCGTAAGCTCGCGCACTTTTCGGAGTTTGCGCTGGAGGGCTTTCTGCTGATGCTCTGCATCCGCGTGTACACAAAGCATTTTGTGCGCCACATGAGCTGGCCGCTGCTGGGCGGCATGACAACGGCGCTGATTGATGAGACCATCCAGCTGCACAGCCTCAACCGCACCTCGTCGGTGGTGGATGTCTGGATCGATATGTCCGGCGTTGTGGCGGGCCTGCTGTTTGCACTCATCATCCTGCTGATCGTGCGCGGCGTTACCGCATTCATCCGCGTCAAGCAGGAGAACCGCGCACTGCGCGCCGAGAGTGCGGAGCTGCGCCGCCGCGAGCATGAGCGGCTGGCCCGCCGCGCCGCCCACCGTGCCCATGAGGCACAGCTGAACCGCCCCGAACCCGACGAGGATAACTATGAGGAGGACGAAGAATGACGACCCAACAGGCAATTGAAGCCCTGCACGCCCTGCCGCGCATGGGGCAGGGCGCACCCGGTCTGGCCCGGATGCAGAACCTGTGCGACCATCTGGGAAACCCCGAAAAGGAGCTGCAGTGCATCCACATTGCGGGCACGAACGGCAAGGGCAGCCTTGCGACCATGACGTCCTCCATCCTGACGGCAGCGGGCTACAAGACCGGTCTGACCATCAGCCCGTATGTGGTGGACTTCCGTGAACGGTTCCAGATCGACGGCGAGATGATCCCGCCCCGCACGCTGGCGAACCTGACGGAGAAGGTGCTCGACGCGATTGACGCCATCGAGGCCGAGGGCGGCGAGAAGCCTGTGGAGTTTGAGGCCGTCACTGCGCTGGCGTTCCTCTGGTTTGCCCGCGAAAAGTGTGACCTGGTCGTGCTGGAGACCGGCCTTGGCGGGCGCTGCGACGCAACGAACGTCGTGCCCCACAAGCTCGTGGCAGCCATCACAAAGATCGGCTATGACCACATGGAAGTCCTGGGAGATACCCTTGATAAAATTGCCGCCGAGAAGGCCGGTATTATAAAAGAAGGAACCGTCGTCGTCAACTATCCCGACCAGCCTGCGGAGGCTATGGGGCCGATCCTGACCGCCGCTGCCGAGGCGCACACGAGCATCATCACGCCCGATAAGGACGATTTGACGCTGCTGCGCGGCAAGCGGCTGGAAAACCGCATCGACTACGGCGGCTATCGCGCCGCACTGGGCCTGCCCGGTACGCACCAGGCTAACCACGCCGCCATGGCTGTCGAGATCGCGCTGGCTCTCTGGCGCGAGTTCGGCTATGATATTTCGGACGATGCCATTCTGCAGGGCCTTGCCGATGCCCGGATGCCCGCCCGCATCGAGGTGCTGCGCCGCCATCCGCTGCTGCTGCTCGACGGCTGCCACAACCCGGACGGCGCTAAAATGCTGGCCGCGACCCTGACCCGCGCCGACTTTGAGGAAAACCTCGTCGGTGTGCTGGGCGTGCTGGCCGACAAGGACTATAAGGATATGCTGTCCGATCTGGCCCCCTGCTTTGCCAAGGTCTACACCGTCACGCCCAACTGCCCCCGCGCATTGAGCGCCGAGGAATTGCAGAAGGAGGCACGCTTCCACACCGACGCCGAGGTCGCCGACAGTGTGGCCGATGCCATCCGCAAGGCCGTGGACTACGCGGACGAAAACAACCTCGCGGGCGTTGTTGTCTGCGGTTCGCTCTACCTTGCCGCCGAGGCCCGCCCGCTGCTTCTCAAAGAAGCAGAAAAATGACCGGCCATCGCCATTTCAACAAAATACGCACCCGTAAGCCTGTATCATAACGATACGGGCTTTTTATTTTGTCTCAACACCCCCTCCCGGAAATTACCCGTTGATTTTTAACTCTCCCCGTAGGGGCCGGGCATGTCCGGCCCGCAACCTTCCCAACACTACCCTGTATACCCTTATAAATGAAAAAAGAGGACAACCCTATGGCCAAAGTAACCTTCGTGCCCGGCAGCGGCACACTGGCCGCCTATTTGAGCGGCGAGATCGACCATCACGCCGCCCAGACACTGCGGCGGGAGATCGATGCCCAGGTCGATGACCGCCTGCCTGAGCTGCTGACGCTCGACTTCTCGGGCGTCACCTTCATGGATTCCTCGGGCGTCGGCCTGATTTTGGGCCGCGGACGCCACGTAAGCGCACTGGGCGGGCGGCTGACCGTCCAGAACCCGCCGCGCGCCGTGCGGCGGATGCTCGACCTGGCCCACATAACCTACGCCTGAACGGAGGTGAACACCGATGAAGATGCTCAATCAGGTAAAAATTACGTTTGCGGGTCGCTCCGTCAACGAGGGCTTCGCCCGCGCGGCGCTGGCCGCGTTTCTTGTACAGCTTGATCCCACAGTGCCCCAGCTCGCCGATATGAAAACCGCTGTCTCCGAGGCCGTGACCAACTGCATCGTCCACGCCTACCCGGACAAGATCGGCCCCATCACAATGACGGCGGCCATCTATGAGGGCGGCATTGTGCGTATTACCATCACGGACCGCGGCGTCGGCATCCCGGATATTGCGAAGGCGATGGAGCCGATGTTCACCACCGGCGACGCCGAGGAGCGTGCGGGTCTGGGCTTTGCCGTCATGCAGAGCTTCATGGACAAGGTCAAGGTCTCCTCCACGCCGGGCCGCGGCACCCGCGTGACCCTGACCAAGCGGCTGGATGCCCGCGCGTGACCCCCTACATATATAGAAGGAGGGGACAGTCATGCCCACGGATATGCACCAGCTGCCGCGCGAAGAATTTATTGAGAGAAACCTCGGCCTTGTCCACGCCTGCGCCGGGCGGTTCAAGGGGCGGGGCATCGAGTATGAGGAACTCTACGCCGCGGGCTGTCTGGGCCTTGTGAAGGCCTGCGACGGGTTTGATACCGGACGAGGTGTCTGCTTTTCCACCTATGCCGTGCCGGTCATCCTGGGCGAAATCAAAAAGCTGTTCCGAGATGGCGGCACGGTCAAGGTCAGCCGTTCGTTAAAGGAGCTGAGCCTTAAAATCAATGCCGAGCGTGAGCGCTGCCTCAAGCGCACCGGCCAGGAGCCCGGCGTGACCGAGCTGGCCGAGACGCTGGGCACGACCCCGGAGCAGATCGCGCTGGCCATCCGCGCGGCCCTGCCGACCCTGAGCTTGACGCCCGTGGACGATGAGGACGGCCTGCGGGAGTTTGACGTGCCGGTGGAGTCCCCGGAGGAAGCACTCTCGGACCGAATCGGTCTGGCCGAGGTGATGGACAGGCTGGACAGCGGTGACCGCCAGCTCATCCGTCTGCGCTTTTTCGCGGGCCGCACCCAGAGCGAGACCGCCCGCGTCCTCGGCACGACCCAGGTCCAGATCTCCCGCCGCGAGCGCCGCATCCTGAAATGGATGCGCGAACAGCTGTTAGAGGCCCAATGATACCCCTCCACCAGCACCCGCTCATCCTTCCACCCCCCATAATTTGTGCCCGCCAACCGCCATCACCCCAATATACACCTTGCCCAAACTTCTCCCTCAAACTTTGTCGAAAAAATCAAAAAAACTTGCAAAAACCTGTTGACAAAGGTCATACTACTTGCTATAATAATCAAGCTGTCTCGCGAGCCCAGCCCGCGGCGGCAGCCGCTGGAGCCTTTACCTACAGCTTGTACACCGTTTTTTGAAGAAAACTTCTTCAAAAAACTTTCAGAAAACCTCTTGACAAACGAGAGAATCTGATATATAATATACAAGCTGTCACGGAAACGCGACAGCGCAGCAGGACCTTGAAAATTGAACAAAACTGAAACTTGTGGAACCTTGATCGTGGGTTTGGAAACCCACGTTAATCAATTCCAAATTTACAAGTAATTCATACAGGACGCAAGCGATTGTGTCTGAGTGATTACAGAGATTTAACACTTTGTAAGTGATTAAATACCATTTATAAAGAGTTTGATCCTGGCTCAGGACGAACGCTGGCGGCGCGCCTAACA
>ENA-ORUO01001120-ORUO01001120.1-human-gut-metagenome-genome-assembly--contig:-NODE-1120-length-28357-cov-7.597484_pt1 | contig 28357 bp, 27 predicted proteins | sample MGYA00242082_ERZ509215 | MGnify/ENA primary metagenome ERZ509215 (study PRJEB26280, sample SAMEA2338829) | human gut metagenome | biome: human gut; feature: human-associated habitat; material: faeces... | reverse complement strand
CGAAGCCGGTGCAGCCGCGCGTATTGCGCACGACATACCAGGTATCGTCGTTCATCACCATTTTGACCAGAACGTAGCCGGGGAACAGCTTGTGCTCCACCATCTTCTGCTTGCCGTTCTTGTCGATCTCAGGAACCATCTCGACGGGAACCTTGATGTCGCAGATCAGCTCCTGCAGATGACGGTTCTCCACCATGGTCTGCAGGTCGTTGGCGACCTTGTTCTCGTAACCGGAATAGGTATGCACAACATACCAAAGAGCCTCAGTGGACTCATCTACCAGCTTGGTTGATTCTTCCATTTTGGTTGACCCTCCGTTTCAAGATGATTCTCAGGCGCCGATGATCAGGCCCAGAATACCACCAAAGATGGCATCCAGCAGGATCATCACAACCGCTGCGATCGCGACGGTCACAAGCACGACGATGGTGTTGGTCTTGACGTCCTGCTTGGACGGCCAGACCACCTTCTTCAGCTCGCTCTTGGTATCGCGGAAGAACTTTGCGACCCGTGCGCAGAAGCCCTTGACAGCGGCTTTAGCTTTGGCCACAAAGCCCGGCTTTTTCTCGGTTTTGTCTGCCATTATGCTCCGCCTTTCTTTTACTTGGTTTCGCGATGAACGGTGTGCTTCTTGCAGAAACGGCAGTACTTCTTCATCTCGAGACGATCGGGGTTGTTCTTCTTGTTCTTCGTGGTGTTGTAGTTGCGCTGCTTGCACTCGGTGCAGGCCAGAGTGATTTTAACGGTCATTTGTTGACACCTCCATTATAACGGTTGTTTTGAACCTCCCTCGGGTGCGGGTGGCAGCTGTAAAAACAGGCGCACTTAATAACCCCGCAAAAGAGGTGATATCATTGTACCACGCGTTTTTCAATCCGTCAAGCAGAAAAAAGCGATTTTGAGAAACTTTTTTCGCAGCCACTGCCTTTTTGTCCCAAGGCGGCTTTTTTGCATTCTGCTTGCATCGCGGGCGTAGATATTGTATAATGAATCGAAACGGCATTTTACCGGTTTGAAGCCGCCCCTTTACCGGGGCTTTATAAATAGGAGTGAGATATCATGCAGTCTGCAAATAAAATGTGCGTGGCTCTGTTGTTTGGCGGTATGTCCAGCGAACATGAGGTCAGCTGTGTCTCTGTGGGCAACTTTGTCCGCAACATCGACCGCAGCAAATACGAGGTGCTCACCGTGGGCATCACCAAGGAGGGCCGCTGGCTCTATACCGAGGCCACGGCGGAACAGATGGCCGATGGCAGCTGGGAAGAGCTGCCCGGCAATATGGCCTGCGTGATCAGCCCGGACCGCGCCGACCACGGCATGATCCTGTTTACCCCGGACGGCCGGGTGGAAAAGATGCACCTTGACGTGGTGATCCCGGTGCTCCACGGCCTGTGGGGCGAGGACGGCACCGTGCAGGGCCTGCTGGAGCTGGCAGGCATCGCCTATGTGGGCTGCGGCGTGCTGGCAAGCTCTGTGTGCATGGACAAGGCTGTGGCCAACGCCCTGTTCGAGGCCAACGGTGTGCCCCACACCAAGTGGGTAGCCGCCAACCGTTGGGAGATCGAGAAGGATCTGGAGGGCGTTTGCGCCGGTGTAGAGCAAAAGCTGGGCTGGCCGGTGTTCGTCAAGCCCGCCAACGCAGGCTCCAGTGTGGGCATCTCCAAGGTGTCCAATCAGGAGGAGCTGAAGGCCGCCATCGCCCTTGCGCTGGAAAACGACCGCAAGGTGGTATTTGAAGCCTTTGTGGACGGACAGGAAGTGGAGTGCGCCGTCATCGGTTCTGACCCCGCTGTTGCCACCCGTCCCGGTGAAATCCTTGCCGGTGCAGAGTTTTACACCTATGATGATAAGTACAAGAACGGTGTGAGCCAGACCGTCATCCCGGCACATCTGCCGGAGGCCAAGCTGGACGAGGTAAAGACCTACGCCGCCATGGCCTACACCGCACTGAACTGCGAGGGTCTGGCACGGTGCGATTTCTTTGTGGAAAAGAACACCGGCCGGGTGCTCATCAACGAGATCAACACCTTCCCCGGCTTTACCGCCATCAGCATGTACCCCAAGCTCATGGAGCACGAGGGTCTGCCGGTGCCGCAGCTCATCGACCGCCTGATCGCACTGGCGGTGGAAAGGACGGAAAAGCAGCATGGATAATCGCCCCATCGGTGTGTTCGACAGCGGTCTGGGCGGCCTGACCGGTGTGCGGGAGCTGCGCAAGCGCCTGCCCCATGAGGATATCATCTACTTCGGCGATACCGGCCGGGTGCCCTACGGCAGCCGCAGCCCGGAGACCATTCTGCAGTACGCCCGGCAGGATGTGGCCTTTCTGCTTTCCAAAAACGTCAAATGCATCATGGCGGCCTGCGGCACGGTAAGCAGCACCTACCCGGCTGCGGAAGCAGCCCAGCTGCCGGTGCCCTACCTTGGCGTAGTGGATGCCGCCGCCCGGGAAGCAGCCTTTGTCACCCACAACCGCCGCATCGGCGTCATCGGCACAGCCGCCACCATCCGCTCCCGCAGCTACGAAAAGCTGCTGCGGCAGCTGGTGCCCGGGGTGGAGATCACTGCCCGCCCCTGCCCGCTGTTCGTACCGCTGGTGGAGGCCGGGTATGTGGATCACAGCGAGGCCGGAAAGCAGCAGATCACGAAGCTGGTCATTGCCCAATACCTGACCGAGGTGCGCGAAGCCGGGGTAGATACCCTGATCTTGGGCTGCACCCACTACCCGCTGCTGAAAAGCATGATCGGGGAGTTTATGGGGCCGGGCGTCACGCTGGTGGACCCCGCCATGACCGCCGCCCATCATCTGGAGCGGATGCTCGCCGAGCGTGGGCTGCGCGCCAGCCATGAAAGCGGGCAGGCGCACTTTTACGTCAGCGATGTACCGGACAGCTTTGTGCAGACGGCAGACCTGTTCCTGGGCGAGTACAAAGGCGGCCCGGTGGAGCAGATCGCCATTGATAAATATTGATAAGGATAAACAACGTGAGCAAGCCACTGAAGGAAGACTATATCATCCGCATCAAAAGCCGCATTGAGCAGCGGCTGGACGAACCGGCTGCGGAGGAAGAAAAAGAAGAATTTGTGGAGCTGATGACCCGGGGCAGCCTTGTGCTGAAGGGCGGCAGCTACTATGTGACCTACCGCGAGACCGAGACCACCGGCTATGAGGGCTGCACCACCACCCTGAAGATCGCCGCAGACGGCAGCCGGGTGGCGATGCTGCGGTTCGGCAAGGGCGGCGGGGCTGGTACTCAGCTGCTGATTGAAAAAGGCCGCCGCAACCTGTGCCACTACGAGACCGGCTTCGGCTCCATGACCTTGGGCGTGACTGCGGACGAGATCGACTGTCAGCTGACCGAAAAGGGCGGCACCGCCCGGTTTGCCTACCTGCTGGATGCCGACAGCGCCGAGCTGGTGAGCCGCAACCGGCTGGAAGTTACCGTGACCCATGTGAATTGATGAAGTTCCCTGAGACTGTGAAAGGAATCCGACCCATGACTGATTTTGAAAAGACCTACCAGAACTACAACCCCCGGCAGGCTGCGCTGGATAAGGCACGCGCTCTGCTGACCGCAGCCGCCAAGGCTGCTATGGCAGACGGTACCCTGCCCGAGGCAGAACTGCCCGCCTTTATCGTGGAGATCCCCGCCGATGTGAAAAACGGCGATATTGCCTCCAACCTCGCCATGGCCGGTGCACGCACTTGGCGCAAGGCTCCCAAGATGATCGCAGACGCCCTGCTGGCACACCTGCCGTCCCTTGAGAACAGCGTGTTCTCCAAGGTAGAGGTTGCCGGCCCCGGCTTCATCAACCTGTTCCTGTCCCAGAGCTTCTGGGCAGGTGTTGTGCTGGGTGCCTGCGCCAACAAGGAGTATGGCCGCACCGACCACGGCAAGGGCGCAAAGTACAATGTGGAATTCGTTTCTGCCAACCCCACCGGCCCCATGCACATGGGCAACGCCCGCGGCGGCGCGCTGGGCGACTGTCTGGCCGCTGTGCTGGACTGGTCTGGCTACGATGTGACCCGTGAGTTCTATATCAACGATGCCGGCAACCAGATCCAGAAGTTCGGCAAAAGTCTGGCGGTGCGCTACCTGCAGCAGTTCTGCGGCGAGGAGGCCTATCCCCTGCCCAAGGAGTGCTATCAGGGCGGCGACATCAAGGTGCTGGCCGGTGAGTTTGCCCAGCTGAACGGCGACAAGTACGTTGCCGCCTGCAAGGGTATGGACGAGGAAGCTCTGTTCGAGAGCGAGGCCTTTGCCGCCCTGAAGGACGCACTGGTGGCCTATGCCCTGCCCAAGAACATTGCTGCTCTGAAACGCGACCTCGGCAAGTACCGCATCGACTACGACGTCTGGTTCCACGAGAGCACCCTGCACGAGTCCGGCGCAGTGCTGGCTGTGGTGGACAAGCTGCTGGAGCTGGGTGCCTGCTATAAGGCCGAGGACGGTGCTATCATGTACCGCAGCGCCCAGTACGCTGCCAAGTACGGCACCGTGAACAAGAAAAAGACCGAAGACGGCACTGAGGAGGAGGCCAAGGACGAGGTACTCGTCCGCGCCAACGGCATCCCCACCTACTTTGCCGCCGATATCGCCTACCACTACAATAAGCTGGCTACCCGCGGTTTTGCCAAGGCCATCGACGTGTGGGGCGCAGACCACCACGGCCATGTGGCCCGCATGAAGGGCGCAATGGACGCCATCGGCCTGAATGGCGAAGATCTGGACGTTGTATTGATGCAGATGGTCAACCTGATGCGGGACGGCCAGCCTGTCCGTATGTCCAAGCGCACCGGCAACGCCATCACCCTGACCGACCTGCTGGAGGAAGTGCCCATCGACAGCGCACGCTTCCTGTTCAATATGCACGACGCCGGCAGCGGCATCGACTTTGATCTGGATCAGGCCGTCAAGACCGACAACGACAACCCCGTGTACTATGTGCAGTACGCCCACGCCCGCATCTGCTCCATCCTGAAGAAGATGGAGAGCGAGGGCGTGCAGTTTGCCGGTGCGGAGCACATCGACGCCACCCTGCTGACTGAGCCCTCCGAGATGGATCTGATCCGGATGCTGGCTGCTTTCCCGCAGGAGATCGTGATGGCTGCCGAGAAGTATGACCCCAGCCGCATCAACCGCTTTGTCATCGATCTTGCAAGCGCCTTCCATCGCTTCTACGGCAACTGCCGCATTCAGGGCGCTGACCCCGCCGTGCAGCAGGCACGCCTTGCCCTGTGCATCGGCGTGAAGAACGCCATCTTCAATGTGCTCACCATGTTCAAGATCAACGTGCCCGAGAAGATGTAACATAAAATCACAGGGGCTGTTGCACCAAACAATGTGCAGCAGCCCCTTTTTGATAAAACAGATACAAGGAGAACCCATGGAACCTTTGAAGATCGGCAATATCACCCTGCCCCACCGGGCGGTGTTCGGCCCTATGGCGGGCTTTACGGATGCCCCCTGCCGCCGCCTGATGGCGCAGCACGGCGCTGGCTTTACCGTCAGCGAGATGGTATCCAGCCGGGCGCTGGTGTACGGCGACCATAAGACCGTCAGCCTGCTGAAGGCAGCGCCCAACGGCGCACCCTACGGGGTGCAGATCTTCGGCGAGGTGCCGGAGATCATGGGCGAGGCCACCGCCGCCATTGAGCAGTATGAATTTGACTTTGTGGACATCAACATGGGCTGCCCTGCCCCCAAGATCGTTTCCGGCGGGGCGGGCAGCAAGCTGATGCTGGACCCCGACCGCTGCGGGCGCATTGTGGAGCAGGTGGTAGCGCACACCAAGCGCCCCGTCACCGTAAAAATGCGCAAGGGCTGGGACGCCGACCACATCACCGCCGTGGAGTGCGCCAAGGCCTGCGAGCAGGCGGGCGCGGCACTGGTAGCGGTGCACGCCCGCACCCGGGAGCAGATGTACACCCCGGGCATCGACCCGGAGATCATCGCCCGGGTAAAGGATGCGGTAAAGGTGCCGGTGCTGGGCAACGGCGATATCCACTGCGCCGAGGATGCCCTGCGCATGGTGCGGGAGACAAACTGCGATGGCGTGATGATCGCCCGGGGCGCACTGGGCGACCCGTGGCTGTTTGAGCGGGTGAACGCCGCGCTGGAGGGTCTGCCCGCCCCCAAGGAGCCGAACTTGCAAGCGCGGATGAACGCGCTGCGCCGTCAGGTGGAGGAGATGGTAGAGCAGAAGGGCGAGTTTGTGGCTATGCCGCAGGCACGCGCCCAGACCATGCACTACATGAAGGGGCTGAAGGGCGCTGCCGCCCTGCGCCGCTACTGCTGCACCCTGACCCATTTAGAGGACTTGGACGAGCTGATCGCCGCCGTGTTTGAAGAGCAGCGCAAGGCCGGGCTGGATCCCGACGACGTGCGGGAAGTACCGTTTCCGTAAGCCCGTGGCTCGAACAACGATTTAGAATGGCTTCCGCTGTGCTCTAGCCATGTTCAGCGGAAAGAATATTTTAAATAGAGCAATGCCGGAGCGTCTGCGGACGCTCCGGCATTGCATTTTCACGGGAGGGGTCGTAGAGAGAAACGGCATTTGCAGCGCCGCTTCCTACGGAAGCGCAGCGCTTACGGTGGGCGTCCTTGCTCCCCCGGGGGAGCTGTCGCGCAGCGACTGAGGGGCTTCAAATCGGCGGAGCCGAAAAAAACGGTTAAAAGACCTTCACGCCGAACAGGCGTGAATCTTCAGTTTTTTTCGGTGCAGCCCACTTCTTCGGGGTTAAAAGGGGCGAGCAGCCCCTTTTTCGTGGCTCCAGTGCGTCGAAATCGCTGGTGGTTTTCTGGTTCTCTTTTGCCACCAAAAGAGAACATTTCCCCCGGCGGCAAGCCGTATGGTTACAGCTTCGTCAGCTCGTCCAGATTCTGGGTGTAGCAGGGCAGGCAGTGCTCCAAAAACCAGTCGGCCTCCGGACAGTGCATGGCCAGCAGCGCGGCGCGCTGCTGCGTGAGCGCGGCGTCAAATTCGTGGTTGCCGCTGCGCTGCTCCTCGGTGCATTTGATCAGCGCGCTCAGCCGGTCGGCAGCCTTGAGCAGACGATGCTCCTCTGCCGTCAGGACGCTGCCGTCCATGCAGGGGGTCAGCTCTGCAGCCAGCTCTGCGGGCAGCAGAGCCGCCATGGAGCGCACGCTCTCGGTCTCCAGCGCCTTGTAGGCGTCCCGCAGCGCTGGGGAGTGGTACTTGACCGGCGTGGGCATATCCCCGGTGATAATCTCCGGCGCGTCGTGGTACAGCGCCGCCACTGCCACCACCTCGGGGCGGCAGGGCGTGCCGGTGTAGTGCTTGGCGATGAGACACAGCAGGTGCGCCAGCAGTGCGGTGTCACAGGTGTGCTCGCTGAGGGATTCCGCCCGGGTGGAGTGCATCAGGCTCCACCGGGTAATGTACTTCATGCGCGCCAGCAGGGCGCTGAAGGGATACAGCATGGCAATACGCCTCCTTTTCTTCACCATACCCGCCCCGCGTGCGCTTGTCAAGCCCTTTTTTCTTGCGCGCCGCCGTGCTATACTACAAGGTGACATCAAATCCACTTCCGCGCCGGTGCGCGGAGAAAGAGGAACGCTATGGAAAAGTTCAAAAAACCACGGCTGCTCACCCCAAGGGGGCAGAGCCATAAAAAATTCTGGCAGGCGGTGGGGCTGTGCGCCCTGACGGCGGCCATCTTCTTTTTGCCGTTCTACATCCTTGACGGCGGCTTTTTCCACTATGCAGGCGATTTTAACAGCCAGCAGATCACCTTTTACCGGTATATGAACGGCTTCGTCAAGGGCGCAGGTTACCCGGACAGTGCCTTTGCCGGTGCGCCGCGCAATACCTTTTCGTGGGCGACCGACCTTGGCAGCGGGGTGATGAACGCCTACTCCTTCTACCTGTACGGCTCGCCGTTCTTCTGGCTGTCGGTGCTGCTGCCGCAGAGCTGGCTGCCCTATATGATGGTGCCGCTGCTGGTGCTCAAGTTCGGCGTGGCGGGCGGCGGCGCGTTTCTGTATCTGCGCCGCTACGTCAAAAACGAGAACTACGCGGTGCTGGGTGCCTGCCTGTATGCGCTTTCCGGCTTTGCGGTGTACAATGTGTTCTTCAACCACTTTGTGGATGTGGTGGCGCTGTTCCCCTATCTGCTCTGGGCGCTGGACGAGGCCATTTATGAAAACCGTCACGGCCTGTTCGCCTTCTGGGTGGCGGTGAACCTGCTCAACAACTATTTCTTCTTTGTGGGACAGGTCATTTTCCTGTGTATCTACTTTGTGTGCAAGCTGACCGCCAAGGACTTCCGGCTGACCGGGCGCAAGTTCGGGCAGCTTTTGTGGGAGAGCGTGCTGGGCGTTGCCATGGGTTGTCTGCTGCTGTTCCCGGCAGTGCTTAGCCTGCTGCAGAACCCGCGCACCATTGACCTTTCTTCCGGCTGGGGCTTTCTGACCTACGCCAAGGTGCAGCAGTATCTGGCTATCCTGCTCAGTTGGATCCTGCCGCCGGACTCCCCTTACCTCACCTCGGTGTGGTCGGAGGGCGTGATCAAGTGGACGAGCATGACGGCCTACCTGCCCCTGTGCAGTCTGGCCGGTGCCATGGCCTACTGGCGCAGCCGCAAGGCCGACAGCAAAAAGCGTATCGTGGCAGTATGCGCCGTGTGCGCGCTGGTGCCGGTGCTGAACAGTGCCTTCTACGCGCTCAACTCCAGCTACTACGCACGCTGGTACTATATGCCCTCCCTTATCCTTGCCGCCATGACCGTGAACGCGCTGGAGGACCCGGATGTTGATCTGGACGCCCCCGCCCGGGGCATTGGCTGGATCATGCTGGCTACGCTGGTGTTTGCGGTGGTGCCCGTGCGGGACGATACCACCGAGACATGGTCTTTCGGCGTGCTGAAGAACCCGGGGCAGTTCTTTGTCGTGCTGGGCTTCGGACTGCTGGGGCTTATGCTGTACCGTGTTCTTTGCAGCAAGTGGCGGCAGGACGGCCGCTTTGCCCAGCGCATGACGGCGGCGGTGCTGGTGTTTGCCTGCGTGTTCAGCATGGTGCACATCGGCATTGGCAAGTTCGGCCAGTGGCACACCGACAGCGACCTTGTGGAGCAAGACAATAACGCCCTGCTGCTGAAAAACGACCTGCCGGAGGGCGACTACCGCATCGACACCTACAAGATCCACGACAACATCGGGATGTGGCTGGATAAGAGCTGCCTGCAATACTTCGGCAGCACGGCTGCCCCCAGCATCCTCAGCTTCTACCCGGGGCTGGGGGTCAAGCGGGACGTGCGCAGCGAGCCGGAGATTGCAAACTACGCCCTGCGCGGCCTTTTGAGCGTGGAGTACCTCATTACCACCCCGGAAAAGCGCGAAAGCTTTGAGGACGAGGCAGACGCGGGCTGGACCTATCTTGCCGACGTGGACGGCTACACGCTGTACCACAACGATAACTACGTTCCCATGGGCTTTACCTACGACTACTATGTGACCAAGGCTACCTATGAGGCCTCGGTCAAGACCCTGCGCTCCAACCTGCTGCTGCGGGCGCTGGTGCTGGAGGACGAGGACGTAAAGGCATACGGTCAGTACCTGACCGAGCTGCCGGACGCGATGCTGGACGATCTGCACTACGACAGCTACACGCAGGACTGCGCCGACCGCCGCGCCCACAGCTGCTCGGTGTTCCAGATGAACAACGCGGGCTTCCATGCCGAGATCACGTTGGACAAGACGAACCTCGTCTTTTTCTCCGTGCCCTACGATGACGGCTTTACCGCCTATGTCAACGGCGAAAAGGCCGACATCCTGCGGGTGGACGAGGGACTGATGGCGGTGCTCTGCCCGGCGGGCGCAAGCAGCATCGACTTTGTGTATCAGGCCGCCGGGCTTTCCGCAAGCCGGGTGGTCACCGCCGTGGCCATTCCGGTGTGGGTGGTGTACGTTGCCTACTTTGTGCGCCGCAAGCGCCGCAGCACCGGTGCCCCGGCAGAAGAATGACTTTGACCGGGCCAAAAAATAAAAATTTAAAATTCCCTCTTGACTTTACGAAGATAAAGTGTATAATGCAATCAAACCGATGAGGCGGAAGAGAACCTGCACAGCGCATCTTCAGTGAGCCCGGACAGTGAAAACGGGCGAGAGCGGGGCAGAGCTTCGTGGGCCGCCGAGGGCCGGGCAAATGGGCAGCAAGCCTTAGTAGCTTTGGACGGAAGTCTCCGTTACAGGACAGGGGAGTGTTGGCTCTCCGTGAGTGGCTCTGCTGTATTGGATGCAGAGCAAGCAAGGTGGCACCGCAGAATCGTATTTACCGATCCTGTCCTTGTGGATAACACACAGGGACAGGGTCGTTTTGTTTTAAGACCCGTCCCGCAAAGGGAGCGGGTCTTTTGATTTGCCGCCCGCTCCGGGAAAGGAGTTACCACTATGAAAAACCTGAACATGATCTCCCGCCGCAGCTTCCTGAAGGCCGCTCTGGCTGCTTCTGCTGTTTCTGCCATGGCACTGACCGGCTGCGGCGGCGCTGCTTCCGGCTCTGCCTCCAGTGCAGCGGTCTCCTCCTCCGCAGCGGCTTCCGGCAGCGCCGCTGCCGCTGGCGAGACCTTCAAGGTGGGCATCGTCAACTATGTGGACCACGCCTCCCTCAACCAGATCGTGGAATCTGTGGAGAGCCGTCTGGACGCCATCGGCAAGGAGAAGGGCGTCACCTTTGACTACGCCGATTACTACGCCAACGCACAGGCCGACCAGTCCAACCTGAACCAGATCGGCGCAGACCTTGTGGCCGACGGCGTGGACGTGATCGTGGCCGTGGCCACCCCCACCGCTGCTACCATGCTGGCTGCCGTGGAGGATACCGACATCCCGGTGGTCTACTCCGCTGTGACCGATCCCGCCGCCGCAGGCTTTGACGGCGAGGAGAACATCACCGGCACCTCCGATGCCCTGAACACCGACGCCATCATGAACCTGATCGTGGCGGCAAACCCCGGCATTGATACCATCGGTCTGCTGTACGACCTGAGTCAGGATGCCTCCACCCAGGCCATTGCGGACGCCAAGGCCTTCTGCGAGAAGAACGGCATCAAGGTGGTGGAAAAGAACGGCACCACCACCGCCGAGGTGCAAATGGCTGCCGAGGCACTGGTAGCCGCCGGGGTCAAGGCCGTGTTCACTCCCACCGATAACACCATCATGACCGCCGAGTTGTCCATCTACGAAAGCTTCATCGAGGCCGGTGTGCAGCACTACACCGGTGCCGACAGCTTTGCGCTGAACGGTGCACTGGTGGGCTACGGCGTGGACTACGTCCAGCTGGGCGAAGCTACCGCCGATATGGTCAGCCAGCTGCTGTGCGACGGCAAGACCCCTGCAGACCTGCCCTACCAGACCTTTGATAACGGCATCGTCACCATCAACACCGAGACCGCCGAGGCGCTGGGCTTGGATCTTGCCGCCCTGAAGGAAGCTTTCAAGCCCTACTGCACCGAGATCACCGAGGTGACCACCGCCGAGAACTTCTCCTGAGCGCCCCGCTCCGTCAAAGCCTGACGGTTTTTCCGGCTCTCCCGCAAGGGAGAGCTTTTGGAGGTTCTGGGGAAAGTGGTTCCCCTCTCCCGTGAAAATGCGTTTGTCATACTCCGTAGAACAATGCGGCGCGCATTCAAAATAACATAAAAGGAGCATACACCATGCTGGCGAGTATCTTTTCCCTCAACGTTTTGCAGACAGCGCTGGAGCTGGGCTGCATCTACGGACTGGTGGCGTTGGCACTGTTTCTGAGCTACTCCATCCTGAATATTGCCGACCTTTCCACCGACGGCTGCTTTACGCTGGGCTGCGCCGTGGCCTGTCAAGTGGCGTTGACCGGCCACCCCATCCTTGCGCTGGCGGCTGCTATGGCTGCGGGGGTGTGCTCCGGCTTTGTCACCGCCTTTTTGCAGACAAGGCTCGGGGTGGAAAGCATCATGGCCGGTATCATCGTCAACACCGGCCTGTACACCATCAATCTGGCGGTAATGGGCTTCTCCTCCACCATGTCACTGGTCAAGACCCCTACCATCTTCTCCATGGCAAAAACTTCGCTGGGCTTTCTGGGCAGCTGGTACAAGCTGGTGCTGGCGGCAGTTATCATTGCCATCGCCTGCGCGGCGATGCTGGGCTTTCTGGGCACGCGGCTGGGGCTTTCCATCCGCGCCACCGGCGATAATGCCGCCATGGTGCGGGCTTCCAGCATCAACCCCGCCTTTACCATCACGGTGGGTCTGTGCGTATCCGGTGCGTTGTGTGCGCTGTCCGGCGGGCTGCTGGCACAGTACCAGAAAAGCTGTGATATCAACGTGGGCACCGGCATGGTGACCATTGCACTGGCTTCCCTCATCATCGGCGAGACGCTGGTGGGCAAGCGCACCATGCTGCGCCGCATTCTGGGCGTGGTGTTCGGCAGCTGCCTGTACCGCTTTATCGTGGCGGTAGCGCTGCGGTTCAACGTGCCCGCCGCCGCCATGAAGCTGGTTTCTGCCATCATTGTGGCAGTGGCCATCTCCATGCCCGCCATCCGGGAGCACTTCGCCTTTGAAAAGCGGCGGCACGCTGCCCGTGCCCGCCGCACCGTGACCAACAGGGAGGGACAGTAACATGGAAATGCTGCAACTGAACGACCTGCACAAGACCTTTAACCCCGGCACCGTCAACGAAAAGGTGGCGCTTGCCGGGGTGAGCCTGCAAATGGAAGCCGGAGATTTTGCCACCATCGTGGGCTCCAACGGCGCGGGCAAATCCACCCTATTCAATGCCATCACCGGCGGCTTTATTGCCGATGAGGGCAGCATTCTGCTGGGCGGGCAGGACATCACCTTTGCGCCGGAGCACCAGCGCAGCAAGGTCATCGGACATCTGTTCCAGGACCCGCTCAAGGGCACCGCGCCCAACATGACCATTGAGGAAAATCTGGCGCTGGCCTACCTGCGGGCAGGCACTGCGCCCAACGCCATCTTCTCCCGCATCTCCCGCAAGGATAAGGCGCTCTTCCGCGAAAAGCTTGCTTTGCTGGACATGGGGCTGGAGGACCGCATGAAGCAGCCGGTGGGGCTGCTCTCCGGCGGGCAGCGGCAGGCGCTTACCCTGCTCATGGCTACCCTTGTCACCCCGAAGCTGCTGCTGCTGGACGAGCACACCGCCGCGCTGGACCCCGCCACCGCCGAAAAGGTGCTGGCGCTGACCAAGAGCATCGTGGCCGAGAAAAAGATCACCTGCCTGATGGTGACCCACAATATGCATCAGGCACTGGAACTGGGCAACCGCACCCTGATGATGGACGCCGGGCGCATCGTGTTTGACGTAAAGGGTGCAGCGCGCAGCAAGATGACCGTGGACGATCTGCTGGAAAAGTTCCGCGAGAACGCGGGCAAAAATCTGGATAATGACCGTATCCTGCTGAGCAAGGTGGAGAAATAAAAAATTTTTACCAGAGGTGTCGTATGATAAAAATTGCGTTTTTCGATGTAGATGGAACCTTGCTCAAGCTGGGCAGCAAAGAGCCATCCCCCAAAACTGTGCAGGCTTTACAGCAGCTGCAGGCAAACGGGGTCTTGTTGTGCATGGCGACCGGCAGAGGCTATCTCTCCATCCCGCATTTTGAAGGTGTCGATTTTGATATCTGGCTGACCTTCAACGGCTCCTATGTCCGCAGTAAGGATACCGTGCTCTTCAAAAATCCGCTGGACGCTGACGACAAACACAGAATTCTGCAAAATCTGAAGCAGATGCACCGGGCAGCTGTTATCAGCAACGAACACTTTATCGTAACAAACGGGACAGACCCCGATCTGGCACAATACTTTTCCTTTGGCAGCGAAAAGCTGGTGATCTCCGAGCATTTTGATGCGCTGTGCGAGGAGGAGATCTATCAGATCATGTGCTCCTGCAACAGCACCGAATACGCACAGATCTTACAGGGGACGCACGCCACACAGATCACCGCATGGTGGGACAAGGCAGTAGATATTATTCCGCTCTCCTGCGGCAAGGGAAACGCTGTAAGGGCGGTCTTGGCGCATTATGGATTTTCAAAGTCCGAAGCCATTGCCTTTGGGGACGGACGGAACGACATTGAAATGCTGGAAGCAGTCGGCACAGGTGTCGCCATGGGAAACGCGCTCGAGGAGGTCAAGGCCAGAGCTGCCGTCCTCTGCCGCTCTGTGGAAGAGGACGGGGTCTATCATTACTGCCTTGAAAACCACCTTATCTGAGGGAGACTTCCTTCTATGCTGTGTTCCTTCTCGTAAAAGCGAAAAAGGTCTGCTGCACCGGCACGATGCAGCAGACCTTTTTAACTTTTATTCTTTTACCACAGGCGGATGACCTTGATGACGCCCTCGGCCTTATCGCGGGCCAGCTCCAGATGGTGCTGCAGCGCCATGGCTGCGCCGTCCCAGTCCTCGGACAGGGCGGCATCCAGGATCTGCAGGTGCTCCTCACAGGTCTGCTCCTGATTGATCATGCTCACCTTGCCGGTCATGATGCGGAAACGGGTGTTCAGGCCGGTGATGCGGTCGTAGGCAGAGCGCAGATACTTGTTGGGCAGGGTGCTCATCAGCAGCTCGTGGAAGTCGTCGTCCGACTTGCAGAAGTCCTCGATGCGCTCGCTGTGGTGCATCAGCTCGGCGTAGGCCTCCAGCTGCTCCCGGGGGATGGCATTGCCGTAAGTACGCAGGGCGTAGGGCTCCACCAAAAGACGCATCTCAAACATGCTGTGCACGTCCTCTTCGGTGATGCCGGAGACCATCAGACCCTTTTTGGGCAGAATGGTGATCAGCCCCTCCTGCTCCAGACGCCCCAGCGCATCCCGCATGGGGGTGCGGCTGATGTTGCCCATCTCGGCGCAGAGTTTCTGCTCGTTCAGAAACTCGTTGGGGCGGTACTCGCAGTTCAAAATCTTGGTCTTGAGGTACTGGTACGCCTGCAGCTTCAGGCTGAGCTTTGCCTGTGCGTCCTGCTCTTTCATAAGCACACTCTCCTATTCTTCTTCTCCAAAAAACGTTCCAAAACGTCCGAACCGGCAGCGCAAACCCACCGCTGCCGGTTTCTTCTTCATGTTCAGCCAGCTTGTATCCCGGCTGCAATCCAACCACTTTATCTAATACATTATTTCACATCAGGGCATTTTTTACAAGACTTTTTGCTTAACTTTGGAGTGTTTTCCGTTTTATACAAAGATTACGCCTCGATTTTGCTACTTTTTACAATGTTTTTTGTGCTTGTCGCCAAACAGGCCGACTTTCCGCCCGCTTCTTTTGCATCCAAGCGCAAACTGTGCTACAATAGGGGTAAAAAACAACACATCTACACCGGAAAGGACCGAAACTCTCATGGCACGAAGCGATGGCTATAACACCCGCACCCGGCAACTCATCTTAGATTACCTCATCAACAACTGCCAGCACGCGGTAAGCGCCTCCAACATTCTGGAGCATCTGGAAGCGCAGGGCGCAAGCCCCAACCCCACCACTGTATACCGCTATCTGGACAAGCTTGCCGGCGAGCAGCGCATTATGAAATATGTAGCCGACAAAGGCGAGCGGGCGGTGTTCCAGTATGTGGACGAGGGACGCCATTGCCGGGAGCACCTGCACCTCAAGTGCGTGCAGTGCGGGCGCATCTATCACTTGGACTGCCATTTTATGGATGAGGTGCGCGCTCACCTGATGGCAGAGCACGGCTTTACCCTGCAATGCGAGGGCAGTGTGCTGTACGGGCTGTGCCGTCATTGCGCGCAGAACGCGGCACCGTCCGCAGCGGAAGAACAGCCTGCAAAAAAATGCGCCTGCTGTGTTGACACGGACAAAAACCCGTGATACAATGCAGACAATAAAAGCGTTGACCGGGAAAAGTAAGGCCTCAGGTTTTTCTTGCAGAGAGCGCGGGGTGCTGGAAACCGCGCAGAAAACGAAGCCCGAAGAACACCCGTGAGCCGCTCCCTGAACCTGCGTGCGCAGCAGTAGGGGCAGACGTGCGCCGCTCGTTATCGCGGCAGTGCTTTCAACGGGGAGAGCGCACAAAAGTGACCGGCGTATTGCGTATGCCGGTAATTTAGGTGGCACCACGGATACGGCAGCATATTCGTCCTAGGACTATGGGATGAATGTGCTGCCGTATTTTTTTATTTTAAGAGGGGTAAGAAGTATGTGTTGTGTTATGGGTTATACGGGGCACGACCTGAGTGCCGAAAAATTCAAAGAGTATCTGCTGCGCACCGTGGACCGCGGGCCGGACGACCAGCGAGTGGTGGAGGGTCCCTACGGCCTGATGGGCTTTGGGCGGCTTGCCATCATGGGACTGACCCCGGAGGGGATGCAGCCCTTTTACCGGGGCGCTGACTGCGTGGTGTGCAACGGCGAGCTGTACGGCTTCCGGTTCGAAAAAGAGATCTTAAAGCGCCGTGGCTACAAGTTCTGCTCTGACTGCGACTGCGAGATCCTGCTGCCGCTGTACTACGAGTACGGGCTGGATATGTTCCGCCACATGGACGCGGAGTTTGCGCTGATCCTGTACGATTCCCGCAAGGATCGGCTCATCGCCGCCCGCGACCCCATCGGCATCCGTCCGCTGTTCTACGGCTACTCCAAGTCCAGCCACAAGATCGCCTTTTCCTCCGAGATGCGCAACCTGATCGGCTGGTGCGATGATATCCGTCCCTTCCCCATTGGCAGCTACTACTGCGACGGCCGCTTTGTGCGCTACGAGGACATTGCGGATGTGCCCGCCCCCATGCAGGACGATATGCCCACCATCCTGCAGAACATCCGCGAGAAGCTGATCGCCGGTGTGGAAAAGCGGCTGGACGCCGATGCGCCCGTGGGCTTTCTGCTTTCCGGCGGGCTCGACTCCTCGCTGGTGTGCTCCATTGCCGCCAAGAAGCTGGGCAAGCCCATCCGCACCTTTGCCATCGGCATGGACACCGATGCCATCGACCTGAAATACGCCCGGCAGACTGCGGACTATCTTGGCAGCGAGCACCACGAGATCATCATCAACCGTGAGATGGTGCTCAGCAGCTTGGAAGAGGTCATCCGGCTGCTGGGCACATGGGATATCACCACCATCCGCGCCAGCATGGGCATGTACCTGCTGTGCAAGGCCATTCACGAGCAGACCGATGTGCGTGTGCTGCTGACCGGCGAGATCTCGGACGAGCTGTTCGGCTACAAATACACCGACTACGCTCCCACCGCCGATGCTTTTCAGCAGGAGAGCCAGAAGCGCATCCGGGAATTGTACATGTACGATGTGCTGCGGGCAGACCGCTGCATCTCCTCCAACAGCATCGAAGCCCGCGTGCCCTTTGGCGACTTGGATTTTGTGCGCTACGTCATGGCCATCGACCCGGAAAAGAAGCTGAACCGCTACGGCAAGGGCAAGTACCTGCTGCGCAAGGCCTTTGAGGGCGACTGGCTGCCCCCGGAGATTCTCTGGCGCGAAAAGGCCGCCTTCTCCGATGCCGTGGGCCACAGCATGGTGGACGACATCAAGGAGTACGCCGAGAGCCTGTACACCGACGAGGAGTTCCAGATGCGCCGGGCAAACTACTCGGCACACTGCATGCCCTTTACCAAGGAGAGCCTGTTCTACCGCGAAATTTTTGAGAAGTACTACCACGACCAGGGCCGCACCATCGTGGGCTTCTGGATGCCCAACAAAGCATGGCCGGGCTGCAACGTCAACGACCCCTCTGCCCGCGTGCTGGCAAACTATGGTGCTTCCGGCGTGTAACGGCCAGAGCATTTTTCAGCAGAAAACTTTTTATGATTTCGGAACACCGGAGCATCTGCGGACGCTCCGGTGTTCCATTTTTACGCAAAAAAGCCCCCGCCGACAGAGGGAAAAAAGTGTCGGCGGGGGCTCGGGGAAATGTCAAATCAGGGGTTCAGGGCTCAGTCGTCTGCGGCCTCGTCCAGATTGCCCAGCTTCTTGGCCTGCTCCACAACGGCAGGCACCAGCATCTCGGGCAGGGTCTCGTAGCGGGCGAACTCGGTGGTGAACCAGCCGCGGCCCTGCGTGGTCTGCCGGATAAAGGTGGTAAAGTTTGCAAGCTCTGCCAGCGGCACCTCGGCAATGATGGTCTGCAAGCCGTCCTCGTCCGGCTCCATGCCCAGCACACGGCCACGGCGCTTGGTCACATCACCCATGATGTCGCCGGTGTTGTCGTTCGGCACATGGGCCTTCAGGGTGTGGATAGGCTCCAGAATGACGGGGCCAGCCTCCGGCATAGCGGCTTTATAGGCCAACTTTGCAGCCATGATAAAGGCCATTTCAGAGCTATCCACCGGGTGGTAGCTGCCGTCCAGCAGGGTGGCCTTCAGGCCGACCACGGGGTAACCGGCCAGCACGCCCTTTTCGGCAGCCAGACGCACGCCCTTTTCTACGGCGGGGAAGAAGTTCTTGGGCACGCTGCCGCCGAACACCTTTTCCTCGAACACCACCTGCTCGCTGTCGCAGGGCTCGAAGTTGATGATAACGTCACCGAACTGGCCATGACCGCCGGTCTGCTTCTTGTGGCGGCCCTGTTTCTGGCAGGCCTTGCGGATAGACTCGCGGTAGGCGATGCGGGGAGCTTCCAGACCGATCTCCACGCCGAACTTGTTCTTCAGCTTGGCCTTGACCACGTCCAGATGCTGCTCGCCCAAGCCGCCGATGACCTGCTGATGGGTCTCGGCGTTGTTGATGTAGCACAGGGTGGGATCTTCTTCCATCAGGCGTGCCAGTGCGCTGGAGATCTTGCCCTCGTCGCCCTTCTTGGCCACGGTAACAGCCATAAACAGGCTGGGCTTGGGGAACACAGGTGCGGGCAGCTTGACCACGCGGTCTGCATCGCACAGAGTATCGCCGGTCTTTGCGCTCACCAGCTTTGCCACTGCGCCGATATCGCCGGCACCGATGCCGTCGTTCTCCATCTGCTTCTTGCCAAGGACAGTCAGGGGTTTAGTGATCTTTTCCACCTCGCCGGTGCGGGCGTTGGTCAGCGGTTCGCCTGCGGTCACCTTGCCGCTGATAACACGCAGATAGCTCAGCTTGCCCACGAACGGGTCGGCCACGGTCTTAAAGACGTAGGCGGCAGTGGGCTCATCCTCGGTGCAGTGCAGTTCCACCGGCTCACCGTTGGCGTCCTCAGCCAGCGTGCTGGCCTCGTGCTCCGGGCTGGGCAGCAGCTTGTGCATATTGAACAGCAGCATATCCAGTGCCTGCATATTCACGGCGCTGCCGCAGAACACGGGGGTGATCAGGCCGTCCTTAACGCCCTTGCGCATACCCTCCACGATCTCCTCGGTGGTAAAGGGTTCGCCGCCGAAGAACTTTTCCATCAGTTCATCGTCGGTTTCTGCAATGGCCTCGCTCATAGCCTCGATCAGGCCCTGGAAGCGGTGGCCGATGTCCGGCAGGTCTACCTGAATCTGCTTGCCGCCCTCGTACTTGAAGGCCTTCTGGCTGAACAGGTTGATGTACACAGGGGTGCCGTCATCCAGCTTTGCGGGCACGACGCAGGGGCAGACGGTGGAGCCGAAGCGGATCTTCATATCCTCAAGGATCTTGAAGTAGTTGGCGTTTTCCAGATCGCACTTGGACACGAACACCATGGTGGCCTTGCCGTTCTTGCGGGCCAGCTGGAACGCCTTTTCTGCGCCCACAGTAACGCCGCTGCGGCCGGACACGCACACCAGCACGCTCTCGGCGGCGCGGATGCCCTCGTACTCGCCTGCTTCAAAGTCGAACAGACCCGGTGCATCGATCAGGTTGTACTTGATGCCCTCGTACTCCACCGGCACAACGGACGCCGACAGGCTGGCCTTGCGCTTTGCTTCCTCGGGATCAAAGTCCGAAATCGTGGTACCGTCCTCAACCCGGCCCATACGCTCGGCAGCGCCCGAAAAATAGACCAGTGCTTCGGTCAGCGTGGTCTTGCCGCTGCCGGCATGGCCGGCAATCAGAATATTGCGGATGTTGTTGCTTGCGTATTTCATATCGGTTTTTCCCTCATTTCCGCCGCACGGAGCGTTCTCTCCGTTTTTGTGGCATATTTTACAAAGATAATACCACATCCGAAACGATTTTTAAATATATCGTTTCAAAATTTAGCAAAAACGCCTGCCAAACTTCCGGGCACTGTTTTGTGCAAGTTGACATTCGGGTGCAAAACGGGCGGGCAGAAAAAGCAGAACTCCCGGCAGCGCGTACAGGCGCGGAACCGGGAGTTTTCGTTGCAAATATGCGGTTTTTGTGGTATGCTGTAAGTGCCGCTTCGGCGGTAAGGGCGTTGATTGCATAATCGGTGGTTTAGCTCCTTCCGGCTGCGCGCCAGAGGGGGACGAAAAACTTTTTGCTTCCCCTGACGCGAAAGCGGAAAGGGGGGATGCCTCATGACGTTCGAACAGGTCGTGCTGTTGCTCACGCTTCTTGGCGGAGCAATCTACATTACCTTCGAGATCGCATGGACGATTTCCAACGGCAAAAAGAAATGACCGCTCATGCCCTCAGAAAGCAAGCGGTCATTCTTTACGACTGATTAGCCGGATGAGGAGCTGACCATTGCAGTCAGCGCTCTTTCTATTCGTAGTATAGTCTATTTTTCCGGGTTTGTCAAGTCGCAGACCCGCCGGAAGAGGCAGGAGGTTTTACGCGATGAAGCGCGAGGATTATATCAACTGGGACGAATATTTTATGGGCATTGCGCTGCTTACCGCCATGCGCTCCAAGGATCCCAACAGTCAGGTGGGTGCGTGCATCGTAAGCCCGGAAAATAAGATTCTTTCCTTAGGCTACAACGGGATGCCCATGGGCTGCAACGATGACGAGATGCCTTGGGAGCGGGAGGGTGCACCTTTGCAGACCAAGTATATGTACGTCTGCCACGCCGAGTTGAACGCCATCCTCAACAGTGCCCACAACAACCTGAAGGGTGCCCGGGTGTATGTGACCCTGTTCCCCTGCAACGAGTGCACCAAGGCCATCATCCAGTCCGGCATTGCCGAGGTGGTGTACTACGGCGACAAGTACCACGACAGCGATTCCAGCATTGCGGCGCGGTTCATGTTCGAGCACGCCGGTGTCCGGCTGACCCCCTATAAGCCCACCGGACGCCGGGTAGAGCTGGAGCTGTAAGCTCCCTCTTGACCTTCCCGATGCAACGTACTATAATAGAATCATGGCTTGAATAAATATTCAAGAGTGTTTGCATAGAGAGGGAAATATACAATGGAACTGAAAAATCGCAGCTTTTTGAAGCTATTGGACTACACCCCTGCCGAGATCGGGCAGCTGCTGGAACTGGCCGCTGACCTGAAGGCCAAAAAGAAGGCCGGTATCCGTCACGACCAGCTGCGGGGCAAAAATATTGCTCTGATCTTTGAAAAGACCTCCACCCGCACCCGCTGCAGCTTTGAGGTAGCCGCCCACGATCTGGGCATGGAAGTGACCTATCTGGACCCCTCCGGCAGCCAGATCGGCAAAAAGGAGTCCATCGCCGACACCGCCCGGGTGCTGGGCCGGATGTTTGACGGCATCGAGTACCGTGGCTACGGCCAGCAGATCGTGGAAGAGCTGGCACACTACGCTGGTGTGCCGGTGTGGAACGGCCTGACCAACGAGTTCCACCCCACTCAGATCTTGGCCGATTTCCTTACCATTCAGGAGCATTTCGGCCACCTGAAGGGCATCCACTTCGTTTACTTCGGCGACGCCCGCTACAACATGGGCAACAGCCTGATGGTGGGCTGCGCCAAGATGGGCTTACACTTTACCGCCTGCGCCCCCAAAAAGTACCAGCCGGATGCCGCACTGGTGGAGCAGTGTCAGGCCATTGCCGCCCAGACCGGGGCGACCCTCTCCTTTGAGGAGGATCCCGTCAAGGCAGCAAAGAGCGCGGACGTGCTATACACCGATGTGTGGGTGTCCATGGGCGAGCCGGTAGAAGTCTGGGCAGAGCGCATCCACGACCTTGCACCCTACCAGATCAATCAGGATCTGATGAATATTGCAGGCCCAGATGCAGTATTTATGCATTGCCTGCCCGCCTACCACGACCACAAGACCACCGTGGGCAAAGAGATGGGCGAGCGCTTTGGCCGCGACGCCATGGAGGTGACCGACGAGGTATTCGAAGGCCCCCAGAGCATCGTGTTTGACGAGGCCGAGAACCGGATGCACACCATCAAGGCGGTCATGGCAGCCACCTTGGGATATCAGGAATAACGAGATAAGCCCGGAAGGTTCGCAGACCCTCCGGGCTTATTCTATCTGAAAATAATTTTCCGCTCAGCGATCATTCCGAAACTGCATTCTGCAGTTTCAGCACGCCTGCCTGCGTCAGGCGCTTACGCAGCAGCGCACCCACGATGCAGGACACCACGATCTTTGCAAGATCCAGCGCAATGAAGGGGTAGACGCAGACGGTCAGCGCGTAGCCCAGCTCGCACTGCATCTGGAACACGAACCATGCCGTGCCCAGCACATAGCAGGCGGCATCGCCCAGCACCAGACCCACAGCGGAGACCACCGGGTTGCCCTTGCTCTTTTCAATGAACATCCCGCCGATGAAGGCCAGCAGCAGATAGCCCACCAGATAACCGCCGGTAGGGCCTGCCAGCTTGGCAAGGCCGGCACCGTAGCCGGAGAACACCGGAATACCGATGGCGCCCAGCACCAGATAGATAACCACGCTCAGGGTACCGAACTTCGGTCCCAGCAGCCATGCGGTCAGGCAGATAACAAAGTTTGCCAGCGAGATGGGCACGGCTCCGATAGGCACGGTCAGCGGGCCCAGCACGCACAGCACGGCAGCCATCACCGCGGTGACAGCCATCTGATAGGTAGTCAGTTTTTTGTCTTTCATGGTCAGTTTTCCCTCTGTTTTTCGTTTTGTAAGGCATCTGTGCCCGAGTATACCGCACCGGTGCGCCGCAGGTCAACGGAAAAGTTTGCAAAGGGTTTACAATCAATAGATATATTGTAATCCGTCAAAAAATATGATATTCTAAGAATACGGCGCTGATTGCATAATCGGTGGTCATGCTTTCCCATCCCGCAGCACTGCTTCTTCCTGTACATGGAACGAACCAGCGGCTTGTGGGAGGAGAACTTTTTTGAGCCAAGCCTCCTCGAGCCCTGAAGGCGAAGGGAGGGATGTCAGATGGATCTGTCGGAGATGCTGAACCTGCTGATGGTCATTCTTACGCTGTTGGGATTGATCATTGAGGTAATTCGCCTGACCCTTGAGGTCATGGATAAAGCTTCGCAGAAGAAAAACGATGACAACAAAAAAGATTGACCGCCCCAGTCTACCAAACTAGCGGTCAATCTTTTTGACTAATGCGGGATGGAAAGCTGACCTTTGCAGTCAGCGCCCCTTCTGTTTATAGTATAATCGCACCATCGTGTTTTGTCAAGGAGGTTCCCATGGGTGGAGGTCATGTATCGCGGCCGGATTTCGGGATGCCGCAGCCGGATGCGGCGTACCCGCTGACCGAGTTCTATCTGCTGGCGCAGCAGGCGCTGGAAAAAAGCGGCAGCTTTATGCTGCCCGCCCTCTACGCAGGGCTGCAAGCCCCTGCCCGGCGCATCTACCGGGAGGAGGCCGCCGGGTATTTACAGCTTGCGGCTGCTCCGGCAGAGGGCCTGACCCGGCTGCTCTCCCCTGCCCGGATGCAGCTTTTATACAGCAGCTTGCAGGTGCAGCCGGACGGCACCCCCGCCGCCCTGCTGCTGACCGAGGAGTGTACCCGCCTGACCGTGGCGGTGCAGCTGCTGCCGCCCTTTGTGTGGGAGGACCCGCTGCCGCCGCTGCCGGATGTTCCGGCGGCGCTCACCCTGCAATTGACCACGCAGGACGTGATGGCCATCGACACTTCCCCCGCCGCACTGGCGCAGAAGCTGGTGCACAGCACCGACGGCAAATGCTGGCTGCATCACCCCAAGGCCGAGACCTTTCTCTCCGAGCGGCTGGCGCTGCTGCAAAGGGTCTATAAATAAAGAAGGAGCACCCTCCCCTCTTTTACTTTCTGCGATTCCGTGGTATACTGACCGGTAAACCGACAGGATATCCAACCTCTGTCGGAGAACGTGGACGTGCCTTGCGGTCCGGTGCGTCCGGTACACAAAAAATGGAAGGAACCGGGTTTTGTTCTGCAATAATCGGGGATGCTGAGCCGTATATCAAGTGAACGTCCCCGTGAGAACCACAAACATTCCATCGAGAAGCCCGCTTCCGGGCATCCAAGGAGAGTTTATAACAATGGGACAGCTGACCAGAAACGAAGTATTTACCTTGGCGGTGCAGCGTTACAGCGACACCGTCTACCGCACTGCGGTACATAATTGCCGCTGCACAGCCGATGCTGAGGATGTGGTGCAGGATGTGTTTGAAAAGCTGCTGCACTACAACGGCATCTTTGAGAGTGAGGAGCATCTCAAAGCATGGCTGCTGCGGGTGGCCATCAACCGCTGCCGGGACCTGACCCGCGCCGCCCACCAAAAGGACACCGAGCTGGACGAGAACCTGCCCGCCCCCGATGCTCTGGAGGAGGACGGCAGCGTGCTGGATGCCATCCGCACCCTGCCGGAAAACTACCGCAACGCCATCTATCTGCATTACTACGAAGGATACACTGCAGCAGAGATCGGGCGGATGATGGCGGTGCCCACAAACACGGTACTAAGCTGGCTGCGGCGCGCACGGGCACAGTTACATACGATGCTGAAGGAGGAGATCGAAGATGAGGTGGTATGAATATAAGATGGAGGTTGATGACCTTGCTGCCCCGGACGATCTGAAGGCAAAGCTGCTGGCCATGACCGACACCCTGACCGCGGAGGAAAAGGCCGAACCCATGATGGCTGCCCCTGCCCCGCAGGCCGCTGCACCCGCAGCACCCCTGAACACCGAAGCCAAGAAGAAAAAGCCCATCCACTTCCCGGTAAAGCAGCTGGGCACGCTGGCTGCCTGTCTGGCCGTGTGCGTGCTGGGTTACAGCACCCTGCATCTGGGCATCGGGATGGGCAGCGCAAAAAGCAGCGCGCCCACCCTGTACGCAGCCGAAGGCGCTGCCGACAGCTCCGCTGCCTCTGTGGCAGCGGGCGGGTTTGATCTCCAGCACGCCGCGCTGGACAGCACCCCCGAGGCGGTGAATTACAGTCTGGATGCAGACGACCGCTCTCTGGAAACGGAGTACAGCGGCACCGGCAGCACCGAGGCTGCTGCGCCTGCGGTGGACAGTGCTAAGATCATCTACACCGCCAACCTGACACTGGAAAGCAAGGACTACGAAACAGCCCGCAGCGCGCTGGACAGCGCCCTCGCCGAGGCGGGCGGCTATCTGGAATCCAGCAGCGAATATTCCAGCACCGGTTCCAGCCGCTCCGTAAGCCTGACCTACCGGGTGCCGCAGGCCAATTACCAGAGTTTTTTGGACGCTGTGGCCGCTGCCGGTAATGTGACCTATCGCAGCCAGCAGGCCGATGATGTGACCACTCAGTATATGGACGTGTCCGCGCGGCTTTCTAATCTGCAGGCACAGCGCACCCGCTTACAGCAGCTGCAGGCACAGGCCGAAACTCTTTCGGACTTGCTGCAGATCGAGGACTCTCTCACCGAGGTGCAGTCCCAGATCGAAAGCTGGCAGAGCCAGCTGGACTGGTACAGCGATCAGGTGCAGCAGTGCACCGTGTATATCGACCTGAACGAGGTGCAGACCTACACACCCGCCGACGAGGGCTTTTTCTCCCGCATCGGCACGGCCCTTGTTTCCGGCTGGGGCAACTTTGTGAATGGCTTGCAGCAATTTGTGGTGGCGCTGGCCTCCGTCTGGCCGCTGGCAGTGCTGGCGTGCGCCGCTGTTGCCGTGGCGCTTGCATGGCGTAAAAAGCACCCGAAGAAGTGACCCCATAGAAATTCATTTTTCCGCATAAAGGCTTCCCCCGGCCGGGGGAAGCCTTTTGTTCAACCCTATTGAGAAAACGACCACCCCTGTCCCGCCGGGATGCTGCACCGGGAGGCAGGGGTGGTTTTGTATATTTTGCAGTACTTATTACACGCCGGAATAGGCCGAGAAGCCGCCGTCCACCGGCAGGCAGATGCCGGTGATGAAACCGGCTGCCTCATTGTTCAACAGGAACAGCAGTGCGCCCACAAGGTCTTTCTCGCTGTCGCCGAAGTGTCCCATGGGGGTGGCGGCAAGGATCTTTTTGGTGCGGTCGGTGGGGGTGCCGTCCTCGTTGAAGAGCAGCTTTGCGTTCTGCTCGCTGGCAAAAAAGCCCGGGGCAATGGCGTTGACCCGGATGCCCACCTTGCTGAAGTGCACCGCCAGCCACTGGGTAAAGTTGGTCACAGCAGCCTTGGAGCCGGAGTAGGCGGGGATCTTGGTCAGGGGCAGGTAGGCATTCATGCTGGAAATGTTCAGGATGTTGCAGCCCTCGCGCCCTACCATCTGCCGTGCAAAGGCCTGCGTGGGCAGCAGGGTGCCGATAAAGTTCAGGTTGAACACCATCTCCACGCCGCTTTCATCCAGGTCAAAGAAGGTGACGGTGTCGCTTTCCAGATCGGCCATCTCAAAATATTCCTTGTCCGTGTTGGCGCGGGCGTTGTTGCCGCCGGCACCGTTCACAAGGATATCGCAGGGGCCAAAGTCTGCCAGCACATCCTCGGCTACCTGCAGACAGTTGGCCTTGTTCATCACGTTGCAGGTGTAGCCCTTGGCGGTGCCGCCTTCGGCTTCGATCTCGTCCGCAAGCTCCTTGAGCTTATCCATGTTGCGGCCCAGCAGCGCCACCTTTGCGCCCGCCCGGGCCAGCGCCTTGGAAAAAATGGAGCACAGCGTGCCGCTTGCGCCGGTGACGACAGCCACCTTGCCGGTGAGATCGGTGTTCAGTACATTCTTTTCCATAACATCCTCCTGTTACAGCTGTATTCATTGGCTAGAGTATAACAGAAAAAGACGGTCTTTGCCAGAACGTTCTTATTATAAAAATGGGAAAGTTTTATTCTTTTTGCCGGGCAACAAGCACGATATCCTCCGGATGCGGTGCAGACGCAATCGCGCAAAATCGCAAAAATGACCGTTTTTACTTTGAAAATCTTCTAACTCCTTCTGCGGCAAAACCAGTATGATAAATGCATGACAAACACATACTACTTCGGCTCCGCAGCCCGCAGCGAGGGCGGCGCTTCCCACTTTGATGTGAACACAAAAAAGCAGATTGAATTTAAAAAATTCAATCTGCTTGGTGGTTGCGGGGGCCGGATTTGAACCAACGACCTTCGGGTTATGAGCCCGACGAGCTACCAGACTGCTCCACCCCGCGATATTTACTTTTTTGCTTTTCAGCGGTTCTCGCTGACTGCTCAAGTATAATACCACAGAGCGGGTAGAATGTCAACCCTTTTTGAGAAAAATTTTCGTATTCTCCTGCCGCAGCTTTTAACGCACCATTGTCCGGTGCTGTGCGCGGTATTCGGCGGGGGTGATGCTGTACAGACGGCGGAAGGTTTTCAGGAAGCTGCTGTAATCCGGAAAGCCGCTTTCGGTGCAGGCATTCAGGACGGAAACGCCCTCTTCCAGCGCCTTGCGGCAGTGCTGCATCCGCAGATAGGTCAGGTAGTTGTGGATGCTCTCCATGGTGCACTCCTTGAACGCACGGGAAAGGTGCTCCCGGCTGGCGTAAAGTTCCTGCGCCAGCTGCGCGGTGGTAAGGGTTGGGTCCTGATAATGGGTCTGAAGGTAGGCCACCGCGCGCGACCAGTACACTGGTGCTGCTGGGTGTTCTAAGCCCTGACTGTTCCGGGTAAAGCAACGAATACGTTGCCCCCATTTCTCTGAAGATATCCTGCATCTGAAGGGGAATGGGGGCATTTTTTATCAAAAATCAACTGAGAGGAGTAAAAGCTATGGAGATCTGCTCCCGTTTTACCGGCATGGAGCGCAAGAACGGCGCTTTCCTGCTGCATACTGATAACGCTGATGTCAAGGTCTGCTTTGTGACCGATGAGATCGTCCGCGTCCGCGCAAGCTTTGACCATGAGCTGGCAGAGGAGTCCTACGTCCTGATGACCACCGCATGGGAGGATCGGATAAAACCACTTTCTGATGCAGCCCTTTACAGGTCTACACGCATCCACCACACGCCCGATTCTTACACCAAACGCGAACTTGTCGGGGCGAGGCCCCTCCATCTTGCTGTGCAAGACCGTTCTGTCGCTTAAAAGCCCCACTGGGGCTTTCATTGCTCCGCTTCGCTGTGCAAACGCGAACTTGTCGGGGCGGGCTCCTCCATTTTGCTGCGCAAGACCGTTCTGTCGCTTAAAAGCCCCACTGGGGCTTTCATTGCTG
>ENA-ORUO01001110-ORUO01001110.1-human-gut-metagenome-genome-assembly--contig:-NODE-1110-length-28524-cov-30.504935_pt1 | contig 28524 bp, 21 predicted proteins | sample MGYA00242082_ERZ509215 | MGnify/ENA primary metagenome ERZ509215 (study PRJEB26280, sample SAMEA2338829) | human gut metagenome | biome: human gut; feature: human-associated habitat; material: faeces... | reverse complement strand
ACAGTTTTTTTGTCCGATAGTAAAACAAATGTCAGAACAAGTCTTGACTATTACAGGTAATCCGAAATTGACATCAGGTTATCCAATGCACTATGAACCGTATAATCCTTTCCTGATTTAACTTCAATAGGTAGCACACTCGTAGTGCCACTGTCATCAACAAGGAAGTCAACCTCTCCTTTCTGCTTATTGTCATAGTAGAACAGTTTTTCGTAATGTGCTTTCAGTTCCTGGGCAACAGCGCTCTCATAGACAGAGCCAAGGTTAATGCTGGCAATGTCGTTCAGTATTGGGTGGATATTGTAATGATACAACTGGGAAGTAAGCATACCTACATCGTTCATGTACAGCTTCAACAAATTTTTCTGCTGGGATTCTGCCAAGGGATATTTCGGATTGCTGATTGCATGGGATGCTATCGTAATACCTGAATTGATCAGGTACTCAAACTCCTCCACATAATTGCTGAATCTATCGCCTTTCCTGTCCAATATATCTTTTGCCACAATCCGCTTCTTCTTGTTCTCCATCTGAGAAGGAATCATATCATAGATACGGCGGATATACAGTTTTTTTGCAGCATCCTCTTCGTAACGGGAAGCATCGACACCATACAATTCTCTGATGGCTTCCTGAACCTCTCGCACTTTAACGATATTATGACTGTTCAAATATTCATTTACCGCATCCGGCATACCTCCCACGAGAAGGTATCTTTTGAAAAGACTCAGCACCTTATCGTGAATCTCCTGAGCTAAAGGCTGTTTCTGCTCAAAGGATTTTCTCAGATACGCAATCGCATCCTTGCCGAAATCATTTGCAATCAGGAATTCTTCAAAGTCCAGCTGGTACATTTTTCTGGGAATGCAGGTCTCAAGCATCCGGTTGAATTCCTCCACTTGCATCATTTTCCACCGAACCAGACCTGATCTAGTGAAGGTCGTTAATACCTTTCGGATGGGTAATATATCCCCTTATAATTATTTTATAAGAGGTAACTTTATTCCCACCTTGTACAATCTTACATATCCTGATATTCTTTCAAATTCGGGCTCCTTTTCCCGATTGAACGTAAAGAACTCATTTTTATCTTGGTCTGGATATATTATCAAGCATTTTATGGGAATGGCACTTTCTTCATCTAAACCCAGTAATTCGTAAATTTTACTTAGACGAGCATACCCAGACACTTCTCTGGCATCCTCCTTTGATATGGTTTTGCATTCTTTATATCTAGGTTTGTACTTGGCATCTATCACATATGGATTGGGCCATAACTCAGGTTTTAAAAGATAGTCAAGTTCTTGGAAATGCGCACGAACATGATAACTAATTTCATTTTTTCCAGTAAAAACTCTACGTAAGTGATGAAATACATATAGCTCAAACAGTTTACTTGTATCTATCCAAAAAGGTGGCGTAGAAATGTCATTTTGTCCTATAGTCGTAATATCATAACTATAACGATGTAAAAGCAGTTGAGCGAATTCAATTGCCTGATTATAATCCCTATAAACGGGATTACCTTTATATGTTTTTATTGTTCTAACACATATATCGTCGCTTATACTATCAAAATAAGGTCGTATAAATCTAACTTTTTTATTCAACAGCTCTGTGTTTACAGCATATTTATATACTTCCAACTGTCTAACACAGAAACGAAATGCTAATTTTAAAATTCTATTTTCAGGTGAATCAATTCCATAAACCTGATACTTACATACATTATTGGTTATACGTCCTTTCGCTATATTTGTTCGTATATTTTGGTCAACCATTATACGCCCCTTAATTTTATTATGAAAATTCTCATTTACTATGTAAAAACTCTTTTTCAGCCCCTTCTTTACAATCAAACTAAGTATGTTAAGGTACTCTGTTATAAGAAATATACTTAGTAAATCTTGTTGTTGCGAAACTTTAATTGAAGGCTTATTAAAATATATAGTTACAAGATCACTTAAATGATTGTAGTTTTCACACTCTGTTAATGAATCATTTAACATGCGTATATAATCTATCTCATAACCCTCGTTCATCTTGGGATTAACTTGTATAGCTACATTTCCCGTAGAAAGCCAATCAAGCCCAATGAAATATGAGCCTTTGGCAAAGATATGGTCATTATCTCTACTGAGGGACAAGCACATTTCTTTATCATTATCTTTTCGACAAACAGAAAACACAATATCTTCCCCATCTTTCATATGAGGAATAATATCTTGTGCTATATCTTGATGGATACAAGTATTTTCAGCTATTTGTTCTTGAAGTCGTATTAGTTTCATTGTTCTGTCGCAGTCAAATAAAGCTTGTCTATTGTTTGTTGTGCTTCAGATGTCAAAACTCCATCTCGAATATATTCTTCAAGCAAGGGAATAATTTCAAAAAGCAATCTGTCTTGAAGCGCATATTCGCCATCCATGATGAAATAGCTATGACCAATCCAAACATCCTCTGGTCTATACTCTTCTGATAATGTTTCTGCTGGTAGAAGCTTAATCGTATCGTCAAATCCACTTTCAGCGTATTCGTCATAATTACTTATAAACAAACTACTTACCTCACGAAACAATTCAGAGTTAAAATTATCATCATCAATCTCTTGTGGCTTTACAGTAATAAACGCGAATCTTCTTCTAATAGCATAATCAATAGTATCAAGAGATCTGTCTGCGGTATTCATCGTTGCAACCAGAAAAACATTTGAAGGTATATAGAATTCTTTCTTTGAATATGGTAAAAGTACGCTTTCAGCATTCCTCATTCCTTTCCTTTTATCTGGCTCAAGCAATGTTATCAGTTCACCAAATATTTTCGAAACATTCCCTCTGTTAAATTCATCGATAACAATTACGTATGGCTTATTATTATCAATCAAGGTTTTGGATGCTTCATACTTATCCAATAAAGACTTAACCTTATCCAAGGTTATGGCATTCAACCTATAAACCGTTCCTAAAGTCATAGTTTTGTCATCGTTTAACTTTACGATATCTTCATTTATATCTTTAACAAGCCATTTAACTCTACGTACTCGTTTATAGTGTTCAAAATTATCATGCCACTCGTATTCACCGGTAACGATGCCTATAGCATCAATGGTACGGCTTGAATAGCAACTCATTACAATATCTCCAACCTTCATCGTATTAATGAAAGCATTCAATATTGTTTTACCCTCTCCATTGTGTATTGACCAATCCGTTTCTTCTGTTATATTTTCACCATATCCATCCCATCCTATACGGATATATCCATTTTTCATGCAGTCTCTGCGCACAGGATTATCACCAGTACCACTCAATGATACCTTCCATACTATTGCCTCATCTGATATATTCACATCTTTTTTTGCAGACAATGGACGTTCTGCCTCTGTACATAACCTCTTGAATATGCCAGGTTCAATTTTATATGTTACTTGATCGTTCTCTAAAACAGGACGTAGACCTTCCAGCCAATCCTCATAATCCATCGATTGGTGGAATGTGGTAAACATAACACGTTTTTCTTCTTTTAATCTATCGTAAACAGACATTAACTCTTTACGAGTAGCGTTATTAGCATCGAACTCCGGCTCACATAGACGTACTACTAGCTCTGGAATACGATACGTTTTACCTGTGCCAGGAGCCCCCTGAAGTATAACATTTTTTCGTTTTTTCCATAATTCAGTGTAAAATGAACCCCATTCCAAATAGGAGTCATAGTCAGAATTATCATATCCCAAATTATTCGCATTTGCAGATAATTCATAGAAAGTGTTTTCTTTAATCTCACCTGAAGCCATTTTCTTATTAATACTATCCAAAATTTTCATATATTCAGAATACTCAGGTGCCTTATTAGGTAATTTAATTCCATACTGCTCTTTTAAGTATTGCCTATTTGTACGATCAAAAGCCAAGAATTTTTCTGGACGAATCCAAAATAGCCCCATTGTAATATTCACTTTAATGATGAACTGCTTGATTACCGTATTGTATTCCTCTTCAAAGTTTTCATCATTAACAACTTTTATAAATAGGTTCCACAAATTCTGTATATCATTTTTCCCTCGATGGGATCTAAATCCAAAAAAATGAGACTTCTGATTATTAAGAACAGGAATACCTTCAAAATCTTTCGGAATATCTACTTTTATATCAAGTATGTTCTTAAATAATTTTGCTGAATTTATCCTATTCTCATGTTTAATACCCCTATTAAACAAGCCAAATACGGTAAATGGATCAATATCTTCTAACAAATCTCCTTCGCCTCCTTGATCGTGAAGGTATTTAGCAAGCAGTTCATCTCGATTATCATAAATCAAATTCAACAGTCGCTTTCTATCTTTTTGAAATTGCGTCAATCTTTGAGCAAACTCTTTGTAATATGGAATCCAAGTAAAACTCATATCTATGTTTGTTTTCTAATTTGTTGCTAATGATAATATCTATATCTGTTATTCACAATATATTTTTCATCTTTATGTTACTATTTAGAATCATATATTTCTAAATTATGTTCAAAAATTGTATAAAATTGTTTTTGCTCGTTTTTCGCAATACCCTGTTGGGTTGCCAGTATTTGCCAATCTTTGACTGCGACAAGGACCTCTCCGATGATTTGCAGTGCAATCTGCTTCGGGAGCATATATTCCTCGCAGGAGGCCAGCAATTCATTCAAATCCGATTTATTGGTATAGCTGTTGATTAACAGACTCTGATACTCATTCTGCGTTGGATTCATATCGTAAGCCGGAGCCAAAGTCCACCCCTTGGCAGTTAGAAGAAAACCATGATTACGGAAATGGTCATCGCTATTCCCAATGCAGATATTGAATGCAACTCTGCGATACAGTTCTTGCAGATTATCCTCCACGTTGGTACAGTTCTGAAGTATGAAATCGACAATATCCAGATAGCCATGGCCGGTATTGGCATTGTCACCATCATTCAAGCCCAAAAGAGTCATAGCTGAAGCAAAGTGTATGCGCTTACCGTCTTCCTTCCTGTCAAATCGTCGGGAAAGCAATGTATGGTATTTGTCGTTTGTGAAGATTACTTTTGTCTCTGCTGCGTGTATGCCGGCCTTCTTTGCCAATAGGTGTGAGAAATGTTCCCAAAGCCCAGTATCATAATCATCTTTGCGGGACGGGAACTTTGCTATATGCAGAATTTTGTTCTCGTCAATTACGCTTGCCTTTGGACGCGCCCCGCCAAGGGATGAACCCGGTTGTACAAGCTGCTCGATCCAGCGTCTTTCAGGCAGGTGGTTCTCCTCTTCACTTTTTTCGATCTCAGAACTGGCAGCAATTAGTTCTCGGATATCGGTTATTGGTGGAATTCTCAGAACTTCACTTGCATTGATATATTCTCCGTCCAAGGAGTCCTTAAAACGGAGCCCACCCATGCGGGAGTAGTCTTCGATTCCGACAAGATAGTCAAAGGATGAAAGACGGCGGACAGGACGCTTCTCCTCTTTCGCCAGAATCTGTTCCCTGCGATTTATCAATGTGCGTCCCCATCTGTCTGGAAGGGCATCAGAAAAACATCCGAAAATATCCTTGCCAGGAGCTGTATATTGCTGCCCTGGATAGTTGTTCAAGTCATCACTCAGAAACAAGTTGCCATAGTCCCTTAGCCAGTCATCACTATAGCAAAATCCATAACTGTCTGAGCCACGAAGTGATTCATAGCTCAGTTCTCCGATCAGCCTTGGTTCTTTAAGCCAATCAAAGTCAGCAAAGACATATAGTCGTTTCATGGCTTATTCTTTTTTAGATGCTCTCTCTCGCTTTTTCAAACTCAAATCCTGTAAAGCCTTTCCCATCGCGTCTTCTTTGGCAAGCAGAAGTATATCATCATCCAGTTGAAGCGCATAGAGAACTCTGAGATAAATGCCGATAGCTACTGTCGGTATACCCTTTTCAATCCGGCCAACCGTAAGTGGAGAGCAGGTTGCGCGTTCGGCAACCTGAGCTATGCTGAGATTCCTGCGCAGCCTAGCCAGTTTGATCTGCTCACCCACTATCTGCATCTTCTGCTCTAGTTTTCTTGGCAACTTGGTGCCCATTGTATTTTTTGCCATATTCAACATATCATATAATATGCAAATGTACTACTTTTTATCTATTTAATAATGTATTATAGGTGAAAAATCGCAAGAATAGAAGATATGGTATTTAAGCGGTTCTACACTTTTTCAAGCGAATAAATCGAATTCGTCACACTTTTTCCATCGAATGAAACTCCATTTATACACTTTTCCATCAAAATTGAGGCTTAAAATCTACACTTTTCCATGAAATCAGCACCTTTACTTTATCCCCGTATTCATGTATACGCCAATTAAAGTAAAGTCAAAATAAGGGAAGAAAAGAAATGGCTTCGCCAAACAGACCAACCGATTTGACGATGTCTACCAATGATACTGCCTGTTTATTCTTTTGGCTGCAAAATCTTCGTGACTGCATCTTGCTTTTAGTTGACATCAGTTGGTGAAAATCCCACTTATTTTCGTACCTTCGCAACAGATAGAAAACAGGTGGACTTCGGACGTGAAAAGGGAGTTTTCCCGTTGGTTCTGATTCAAGTGAAAAGTGCAGCAAAACGGACGGTTTTTGGACCTGAAAAACAAGCGAGAAAAGGCTTTTCTACCGTTTAAAACGCAACTCTTTCATATTCAAGTTGTTCGGTATACTGCATCGGACTGTTATTATACCCCGGAGCAGGTCATGGAAAAGTACGGTATGAGCCGTAATGCCGTTGTCACCTTTGCCCTGCGGCACAATATCCCCCGAATCAACCGCCACCACGAGGTGTATTATTCCCGTGCCCATATAGACGCCATCAAAGAAAAGCAGGACAAATTGAATCCCGAATATTATACCTATGCGGAAATCACCGAGGAATATGGGCTTTCCAAGATAAACATCAGCTACTATGTCAACAAATACGACATCAAACGGTTCAAACAAGGAAGCCGGACAATGGTGCTACGTTCCGAGTTTGACAAAGTCTATATAGAGCATCGTGATGGAACATATACACCCAAGAAACGGGAAAAGAAAAGCGACCTGCCGAAAGAGACCTTTGTAATCCCTGAAGGTTATTACTCATCCGAGCAAATTGCGGCAACTTATCATATGAACAGGAAAACCATTTGCAAGCTATGCCGTGAAAACGACACTCCTAAAATCAGTCATGGTGGGTTCAATTATTACGAGCAACTGTCAGTTGACAGATTCTTCGCCAAATATAAAGCTGCAGACAATATAAAGGAATGGATTAGTGCGGAGCAAATGGAGGAAATCTATGGTATGAGCAAAGATGCCAGATGCTCATTTGTACATCGCCATAAAATCCCGTCCCGTGTTGTTTATGGCAAAGTCCAATATTCAAAAGACCATATCGACATCATCAAAAGCGGAGGTTTCGACCAACGGGAAATGTATTACAGAGTAGCCGAAGCAATCGAAAAATATAACCTGCGTAGGGATGATGTCTACAATTATGCGAGGTATAACAAGATACGGAAGATGTATCACGGGAAGTCCATGTTCCTGTTGAAAAAGGATTTTGACAAGGTGATGGCTAAAAAATCCGGTATCTGAGAATTAATCTGCACAGACAAGAATCATTTTCAGCAATGGCAGTCATCAGCATTGTTTCATTGTATTGGTTTGCAACAAATTAATCACCAATTATAAAAACATATCATTATGCACGAATGTAAAACTGTAACATTGAGGACAAGACCTCTAAAGAAAAACATGTTGTCGTTCTATCTGGATTATTATCCCGGTTATCGCGACAAAGAAAGTATGAAGGTAATCCGTCATGAATCTTTGGGCATCTACATCTATGCCGAACCAAAGAACCAACGGGAACAGAACTTTAATGCCGTCATGTCGGAAAAAGCGGAAGCTATACGATGCCGACGTTTTGAATCCATCGTAAATGAGCGGTACAATTTCTTTGACAAGAGCAAGATGAAAGGAGATTTTCTTGCCTATTATAAGAAGACACTCCGCAAGCACGACCAGAAATGGGAATTTGTATATCTGCATTTCTTCAATTTCGTGGGTGGAAAATGTTCGTTCGAGGAAATTGATGTGGACTTATGCAACAAGTTCAGAGAGTATCTGCTTAATGCGAAACAACTTAGACGACCAAAGCGTCCCATATCACGCAATTCGGCTGTGGGCTACTGGTCCACATTCAGAGGATTTCTCAAAATACTCTATCGCAACAAGTTGATTCACTCCAATGTAAATGACTTCTTGGAGAAGATAGAACCGGAAGATGTAGTGAAAGACTATCTGAGCGTAGATGAACTGTACAGATTGGCAGAAACACCTTGCAAGATACCGATTCTGAAAACAGCCTCGTTATTCTCTTGTCTGACAAGTCTGAGAATCAGCGATATTCTCACATTGCGATGGGAATAAATCGTGGACTTTGCTGCCGGAGGAAAATGCGTCCACACCGTCACTCAAAAGACAAAGACAGAAGATATCATCCCCATTAGTGATGAAGCCTTGAAATTGATTGATTATTCTCCCGAAAAGACAGGGCTGGTATTCAAAGGATTGAAAAGATGCTGGACGCAATACCCCATGAAAGAGTGGATCCGAGCCGCAGGTATCACCAAAAACATCACCTTCCACTCCTATCGAAGGACATTCGCCACTTTACAGGCTGCTGCCGGAACAGACATCCGAACCATCCAAAGCATCATGGCACACAAGAGCATCACCACAACCCAACGATACATGAAAGTGGTGGATAGCAACAGAAAAGCAAGCAACAAAATTTCCTTGATCCGTAAGGATTAACGGTCATTATTGCCTCTTTTATATGGTTAGAGTATGATTTTCGAGTATGATTCATATTCTAACCATAATTATTTGTAAATATCAGTCCAATAACCATTAGTATTTATGGTTATATGGAAATTAGTGCTGAACTTTACACCATAAAACAGTAAACAATCACAACTATATGGAGAATAATATACAAGTTCAGAAAGCAGCTGATATCAGCAGTTTGGCTGGAGTGGTCATCGTTTCACTCTCGGCACTCACCGCATACAATATCGGTGAAAAGTTCAATCACAACATCCTGTTTGATGCCACCATTTTTATTATCTCTTTGATAATGCTTATTTTGACCTTTGCTATATTCCGCAAAGTAATGGCAGGGCTTTTTACGACAATCTCAAGTAGTACTACAAATAAGCAAGTACAAAGCGAATGTTCGCAAGAAAGCAGCCATCAAAATGCTAATCAAGATTCAGTAGAAGAGGAACAGATACCTGATAGTTTGGAGAGATATGAGAGCATTCTTGTGGAAGAGCAACTGAAGGAGGTGAAACGGAAAAGGGACATCATGATAGCTATCCGCGAATATGTAGTGGAAAAGACCTCGAAATATCTCTCAAAAGAGAATATCAGCACACTATTCCAGAATATAGAGTGTATTGCCGAAAACCGGGTTAATGATTGTCAGCCAATCCATTCAACTAAAGAAGCAAAAATCAGTTCTCCCTCTTTAAGACACTTAGCTTGGAATATCGGTGAACGGCTTGGAGTCTCCCGTCGCGACAGAGCGATATTCATTAAATCTTCTTTCCCATACGAATTGCGCAACGCCGATATAGAATATCTGGAAGCAAATTTGCGTGTTAATGTCCCATGCGACATTCCTATTGACGTGCCGGACAAAGGAGATTTCCACTTTCACAACAATACTTGAAAATTAAATCGTGCAGACAGTAATCATTGTTCCGGCTGACAGATTTCTGCAAAATTTCATTCTGTTGGTTTGCAGCATATTAATTCTAATTATTGAAGGTATGAACACAACAGATTTGACTTTTAATGACCTGCCCAAAGTGGTAGGCGAACTGTGCGAGAAAATCGCAAGAATGGAAAATTTACTTAGGGACACTCTTAACCGCCAAAGCGGACCAAAAGAGAATTTGCACGTACCAATGACAGTGCAGGAAGCCTGTGCCTATCTGAAAATGCCAGTCTCCACCTTCTATTACAAGATAAAGAAGGACTGCATCCCGGTAATCAAACAAGGAAAGCACCTTTATATCTATCGTGACGAGCTCGACAAATGGCTGGAGGCATCACGCAAAACTTCAGTACCTCTCACCTATGAGGAAGAAAACGAAGCGATGTATGCCTCACACCGTCGCAAGCCTAATCCTAAAAACTGGTGAGTATGGAAACGGCAACACCCATTGAAGATCCTGCTCAAATCACTACGAGATGGCAAGAGACCATGCTCAGTCTGGAAAAGGTGTACGAACAAGAGCCGGAAGTCCTGAGTATAGGCGGAGTGGCTATCGGGACATTGGGAAACTTCAGTGCATCCATTGGCAAGGCAAAAAGCAAAAAGACTTTTAATGTGTCGGCTATGGTGGCAGCAGCATTGTCCGGGAAGGAAGTTCTTAACTACACAACAGATTTTCCCGATGGAAAGAACCGCATCCTTTACATTGACACCGAACAGAGTCAGAACCATTGCATGATTGTAATGCAACGTATCATGAAACTGGCAGAGTTGCCGACTAATGAGGATTGCGACCGTTTCTATTTTCTCGCTCTACGCAAGTTCAATCCGAAGGAGCGTTTGGCTATCATAGACGATGCCATCAGTCAGATTGAGGGGCTTGGCTTTGTCGTGATTGACGGAATCCGTGATTTGGTTTATGACATCAATTCACCGAGTGAAGCCACATGTGTAATATCCAAACTTATGCAGTGGACTGACGAATACCAGATTCATCTTCACACCATTCTTCATCAGAACAAAAGTGATGAAAATGCCCGTGGACACATTGGCACGGAAATCAACAACAAAGCGGAAACGGTCATCCAAATCGAGAAAGACAAGGACGACAGCAACATCAGCAAAGTGGAAAGTGTGCATACCCGCTCAAAGGACTTTCTGCCATTCGCTTTCTACATCAATGACCAATCGCTTCCCGAACTTCTGACGGACTATGTGCCGACCAAGAAAAGTGCTGGTCGTCCCAAGCAAGAACCATTCTCCCCAGGTAAGAACATTCACGAATCCACCCATCGCAAGGCTCTCGAACTGGCTTTTGAGGGGAAAGAGACTATTTCGGGATATAAGGCTTTGGAAGAAGAACTGACCACTGCCTACGAACTGGCAGGAACAAAATTGAATCACAACAAGATTGTGGAAACAATTAAGTTTCTCACGAACAAACGGATAGTAGTTCAGGAAAGCAGTGGCATTTATCGCTTCATGCCGGATTACCACTATTGACTCTCCACTTGACTTTATTCTCAAAGCGTGTATTCTTGTGTAAGTCGAAGTTAAGTGCAACGGCTGGTTTCATGATAATTCTCGAAACTGGTCGTTGCCGTCTTATCTCCCAAACCTATCTTTTTAAGCCAAGGGCTTGCCCGTTGTACAGACATTATCTTGTATGGGGAGCCTAATACCCCAAGCGACCAAGCGGTCGTTTGAGAGTGCCAGATATTTCAGCAAGCTGATTGGTGAGAAAAGGCGTTATTTGGACGTTTTATCTTTTGCCAGCTTCGATATGTCTTTCTTGACAAAAACGAAATCAACACGCCAATTTGCGTCCGGGCTTGCCCGTTATACAACATTTATTGAGTTAGGGTAACTCAATACCCCAAGCGATGAATCGCTCGTGAGAAGTTGCCAATACCATGCAAGCCGGATATGGAATTATTGCAATTATGGGATGTATCAGCTCTCCACGCAATCATGTTTTGGTTGGACTAGCCTCTGTTTAATAGCTGGCAGGGATAAGCACATTTCAATAATGCTTTTATGAACTCTTATGTGAACTCTTTTCCTACTTTTAGGTTGATATTCCGGAGTAATGTCGGTCACCATAAATGCAGATACTCGATAATAAACACAGAACTATTGTCCGAACGCTTGCCAATTAGCCGAAACGAATCTGCCATATTCCTTAGGTCGATTTTGCCAATCTCAGAATGGCACCGTAATCATTCCATATCCAATGAAGGAAGGCTATTATCCTCAAATCTATCAAAGTCAGATTGGAAAAGACGGTCTTGAATGATCCTGTATTTTTCAAACTCGGATTCAGCAAACTCTTTGGCATATTCGGCAGAAACCTTTCCGCTATCCTGTAATATCGGGCTCTCAAATAAATTAATGAATTTGTCTATTCGCTTTGCCCAATCTTCCATTGTCATAGGGATATGACGGTTAGCCATACTTTCTGCCATATCAAGCGATGCATTGACTATTCTGCCCATTTCTTCCAATTCTTTTTCTTGCAAATAGTTCTTTGCTACGGACACATCAGTTTTGACAATTTTTCCATTCGGAGCATTTTCCCAAGTGGTCAAACCCATGTGTTCCTTATTCGCATTAGCTCGTTCTACAATCAACTCAGCAGCGGTATGCCCATGCACAGCATAGTGCATTTTGTTCTGTACCTTCTTGAAGAAAAGACGTGTTGTCGGAGCATCCTTGTTATAGTCTATAGCCGTAGCATAAATATCGGTCAGTTTCTGATAAAAACGACGTTCACTCAGCCTGATCTCCCTTATTTCGGCAAGCAAATGTTCAAAGTAATCCACACTTAAGAAAGCCCCGTTCTCCATTCGCTTGTGATCAAGCACATAACCACGGATAGCAAACTGACGAAGCACAAACGTACACCACTGTCGGAACTGGGTGGCACGAACAGAATTGACGCGATACCCGACACTGATAATGGCATCAAGATTATAGAACATCGTTTGATAATTTTTCCCGTCTGCGGCAGTTACCGAGTTTTTCTCGGTAACTGAATCTTTGATAAGTTCTCCGGATGCAAATATATTTTTTAGGTGCAGGCTAATATTGTCAGTTGAGCAATCAAAAAGCTGAGCCATAGCTTTTTGTGTTACCCAAATGGTTTCATCCTTATACATAACCTGAATCCCATCCTCCTTGCCCTCAAGCATGAAGATGAGAAATTCTGCTGTACTATTTCGTATTTCTATATTCTTTGTCATATCTTAAACTATCATTATCACATTTGAGCCGACAGCTATTACATACCAATCTGATACACAGCTCAAATATCAGGTTTTATTGTTGATTAATACCATATAGTCAGGAAGACTTTTCAATAAACTCATCAGTGTAATTGGGGATTGCAAGCCTATTACACTAATTGTGTCTTGGCATCTTGATATAGTTTTTTCAATCTCCATACAGACATGTCGATGAGCGGTTCAAACATAAAACTATTAAGGTGTATATTTTCGGGAGTTATCAGGTTGACTTCTTTAATAAGTAACTGTATGTTGTTATTAGGAGAACATAGCTCTTCAAATTTCTTTGTGAGAGCGGAAGTCTGATTTGATGTAATACGATTATAGAAAATATTGAAATCCTCGATAAGCATTACTTGTTTCAGCTTGGATATCATATAATCTTCCGCTTTTAATCTTATGGCAGCAGCAAAAACTATCTTGTTCTCTATGTAAATTTCATCAAGAATCGGTTGGCCACAAAGAGCTTCCGCCGTGTTGTAAATATAATTTTTTATATTGCAATCAGTATTAGCTATTGGCAACTTATGCGCATCTATATTGTTACTCACAATTTGTGCAATGTCGTTTACTGTCAAACTTGCCGTTTCAGTTTTAACATGAAGACATGAGGTTAATTTAATATATTCCGATTTGGAAGGATCGGTGGAGATGTCTTTGGAATATTCAATAAGATTACGCACCAAAGGGATTAAGGCAATGAAGAATTCTGGTTTATCCGCATTGCTCTTTATGAGTTTGAATGGTTCTCTCAAATATTCAGCCTGATGAAATTTAATTTCATCATTAGTATCTTTATAGGCCATGTATGTGCTATTTCTTTTAACTCTCAAACGGGATGATATTGTTCGATAAAAATCAAAATTGTGGGTAAGGATTATCATCTTGAATCTTGCGTCATCTTTCAAATCGCAAAGGTATTCAACTATCGCGTATTTATTCTTGTAGTCAAACGAGTCCGAAACATCATCAAATACAAGAATATGCTCTTGCCCTCCATCGTGTTTCATCTTTTCGATAGCAAAGAGCAGTTGTAGAGTATAGAATGCCCTCAGTTCCCCTTTACTTAGAACGACTTCTTCCAAAACTTTTGACTCAACTGCTTTTTGGCCAGCTTGAGTGCTGTATTCAAAAGATAATGCTGCCGCTTCCTCATTAAGTAAAAGGTCAGTCTGATTCTTGATTTTTACTTCAAAAGGAACTGAAAATCTTCGATTGAAAATACTTATTGTTTTTTCCCAAGCAGATCTTTGCCCTGCCGCTTGTTGAAGCACAGAATCCAATGTGGGTTTGGCTTCTTGATAAGCCGTTAATAAGTCAACGGCCTTACCCTTAAATTTGGAAAAATACCCCTTCCATACTTCTTTGTGAAAATTGTCGTAGTCAAGTAATTTGTCTACCAAATCTGGTTGGTTTTCAATTATCTCTTTGAACTGCCGCAAAGATTCGTTTGCGCTAGCTTTTTTATCAATCTTTTCAAATGCTTTTTTGACTGCGGCATCGTTAAGAATGCTAGAAAGTTCGTCATTTATTAAATTTGAAAGCGAGGCTGCAGAATCAATTGTGGTTTTATCATCACCCAATACAATTTTATGGCTGACTTCGAAGAATGCATTATCTGCAACAGATCTAGATAGCTCAGAGGCTTGGTAAGTGCCAAAAGTTTTGCCATTTTTCCGCCTAAATAGTTTCGAAGATCGTAATATAGCTTGGTATTTATCGGAATAATCTTTTAAAGCCTTATGATTAGCATCAATGAATGCTTTGACTTTGCCATCTTTATCAAAGATGCTGTTATATTTAAAATTATAGCATATCTCACTCCCAGCAACCTCAGCCATCACTTCCTCAAACTTGCCATAGAAAAGGCTCGGCTTGCTTTCACAGAATGTTCGAACAAATTCTGAAACAATATCAGTGCTTCTTGCGTGGTCGCTAATGTCCTTGAACAATGCTTTCTGTTTTTCAGACAAGTTTTTTAGGATATCATCATATTGCTGCTTCAACACACTGTCAGCTAGGAACGAGGTGATATTCTTTGGTGTTTCAGAATCAGGCTCTTCGCAGTTCGAGACATATATTGAAGCCGGCAATATGACATTGCCGTGTTCATCCTTTATATCAATACTCCCAGCAATATCTGCTACTACATCTTTGACTTTGTCAGTTTTGCCTTGCCCATATGATTGTAGGGTTTTAGCAAAAGAAGTCTTCATTAAACCATTGGGCGCATATATAAGAACCGCATTCTCTCCATCGAAAGTCAATTCTTGTGAAAGCTTTGTTATGCCAAAGCAATGATCCAAATTTAAATTTATTTTATTCATAATTTCTATCTAATATCTGTGATATATAATGTCTTAATATAAGTCAAGCCACTCAAATTCATTCTGATTTATTACCGTATTAAGTCGCTGACTCTGCCACCATGTCATATTCTTCTTCAATCGTCTCGTATGATTTGATTCTTCTATCCTCAAGATAAATATGGCAAAGCGTGTATTCCAAAGCTGCTAAAGTCTGTTGGCGAACTTTCGGTTTCAACTGACATTCCCAAACGGTAAGGCAATGCCATCCCATTGAAGTTAGCTGCTGCCGTTCCTCTATATCCCTGCACCGATTGCGTTCAATCTTATTCTGCCAAAATTCGACATTTGTTTTCGGAAGAACATAATATTTGCATCCTTCGTGACCATGCCAAAAACAGCCGTTTACGAAAATAACAGTTCTGTATTTGCGCAAAACCAAATCAGGATGTCCGGGAAGCCGTGGGTGATTCAGCCTATAACGAAATCCACGGCCAAACAAGAACTTCCGTACCAGCAATTCCGGCTTTGTATTTTTGCCTTTTATTGCTGACATACAGCGGTGTCTTTGCTCTTTGGTCAGTTTGTCCATATCAGAATAGAGAACAACATATCATATTCTATCAAAGAATCCCTCATATTCTTCATCAATAATCTTCCATTCTCCCATTTTACGTCCTCCGACACGAGTTATCTTGCCAAGTTCCTGAAGCCGTTTCAGATACTTCTGAATCTGGCGTGTGGACAACCCTATGCTCTCGGCCATCTGTCCTGCACTGATTTGCGGATTTTGGGAAATCAGTTTGTAAATCTGGCGACTTGCTTTTACGAACTCTTTTGCGAACCTGGACGGCTCTTTTACGAACTCTTTTACGTCTACCTCTCCATTGCCTTTTACGAACTCTTGCATCAAATGACTATCACCGGGCGTAATTCCCCTAGTAACTTCATCCTCAAAATTCAAATTCCAAAGGGTTACATGGAACTCGGAAGCATTGGAAATAAATTCAGGTGCATGGTAGCTAGCAAGATGTTCATAAGATTTATATGTATTGATAATCTTCTTCATTCCACTACCTCGCCTTTCCATAAGCCCCAACCGACTGAAGAAATCTGCCAATAACGGATTCCTTCTTTTCGATGGTACGGTAAGAGGATTGAGCTGCTGGATAAGCCTCCCATCCATCATACCTCCCGGAGAGTATATTTCCAACCTATCATCGTACATATCAATATGTATCTCGCTTCCCATTTGCATATAGTCACGGTGGATAATCGCGTTTGTTATCGATTCTGTTACGGCACGTTCGGGATAATCCGGCAATTCTTCTCGATAATCACTCTCTTTCCACCATTTCTTCCGGGAATTGTTCCTGACAAAAGATACTGCATCCTGCAACTGCCCGATTACACACCCCTCCAATTCAACATCATCTATCGCTTCGCCCAAGCCGCTGGTCATGTCCCGACCGTTCCATCTAGTACAGAATATGCGTGACTGTCGTACCGGTGATTCATCAGCCAACAATGCGCCGGCATTTGTCAATTTGCCATTTTCGTCAATGATTCCCCACGAAACAAATTCATTGTCTTCAAACGAACGCTGCAATCTTTTGTAATGCACGGACTTGAGTTTGGAGAATGCCATATCTTCAAATCTATAGTTGGACGGCAAGCTGTCATAGGTGCGACCGGAGCCTTTCAAAACAAGACTTTTCAATTGAATGCGGTCTGCTGTGACTGATTCATTACCCACGCGGACAAATGCAAGACGCTGTTTGTCCCCAATATAATAATATGGCGTTTCCTGTCCCGGATATACATGCAACAACACCAACTTCTTTCCGTCAATCTCCTTCGGCTCAAGATTGACTACAGGCACCGGATCAAGCTTGGTCTTTATTTCCTCGCTGATTTTCTCCGCATCACGTTCTGCATTCGCCAGCCCGACAATACAATCATCATCACTAATGCCAAAAATCAAAGCTCCGCCTTCGCCATTGGCAAAAGCTGATACACTCTTGAGCCAGCTTTTAGGACGCTTGACCTCAAGCATCTGCTTTTTGTCGTAGGCTGTTGCTTCACCGATTAGCGACTTAATATCTAATTCCATAATAATTCCAATTTTGATCTTTTTCAATTAATGTAAATTGCATTAGATGAAATATCTGTAATCATATGTCCTACCATCGTAATATCCCAATAAGTTTCCAACCTGTGCTAATGTATTGGATGTATCAATTGTAGCTGGAAATTTCGTGTAAAAATTAAATGAATTCCAATTCATTTTTGTAAAACCAAGAATTTCCCCAGCTATTGTCTGCATTGAACCATTACCATGATATTTGATTATTCTCAGTGGTGAGGGTATGCCACGTCCTCCGGGAAAGTAATTTCTATTAGGCTTTACCGAATCGATAGTTCCATGTGTCCATAATAAACATTCGTATTTGGAAACAGCAAAACAAACACCTCTCATAACTGGAAAAAGAGCATTGGTTGGATGTCCATATTTTAAATATTGGTCAATACATTTTATGCTATCCTCCATCGTTATCGTCACCAAATCAATACTTTTTATTCCTGCATGAGACAAAGCATCGGTTATACCCTTAATTTCATCTTCCTTAAACGGTGTTCTTTTATGAATAACTACCCTTTGAGGCATCTTGTCCATAGATTTCACAAATAACTCTTGGATATTGATTCCTAATTTATATGCTTCCTCATAAGAAAGATAAGGATTGTTTTTTCTATCCAAAATAGGATTATTTATTTTGGATAATTTGTATCTTAATCCTTGGCCTTTGGAGTTATATATATGGCTACATCCTACAACAATATTCGTTTTTCCACTTATTTCCTTTTTAACACTATATCCAATACCGGCGTAAGCTGTGTCTGCGTCCAAATCTGATAGAGCCCATGGTATACGCATTGACTTAACAAATAAAGTTAATGAAAGCCACCAATAAATTTGATTTCTCATCCGTGTATTGACAATTGTCTTTTCCTCTACAAATTGAGTTGTAAATCCATTTTGAGCCGCATACGCTTTTATATAATTGTGCAGGTCAAAAGTTTCACCATCCTTCTTGAAAGAACGATGGTGCTCCCATTTTTGGGGAATAAAAATGACAACGGTAATATCCGGATTGTTATTGGCTAACTTATGAGCAAACTTGCATATGTTTTGCGCCAAATTTATAGAATCATATTGTATATCATTACATTTGACCCATAAATTGGAATTTACCGTAGGTATATCAAGTGAACTGGAATAGATTTGTTCAAAACCTATATATGGCTGTACATAATCTGTCCCTGAAACAGAGATTCCCTCATTTAATCCATTGAGGAACTCTTTAAATTGCAATGTATAAGAATTAGGACATATAATCCCAAGTTTGACATTGGTCTTGAAATTTGAATGAAATTCATGGTCATATGGCCTATTTTGAAGCAATCCCCTCATAGGGTTGGGATCTCGAATTACACTCTTAGATACCTTACCCCAAAAATCAAGTTCAGGTTCAGGTATATAGATCCCTGAATAGATTATTTTATCATCCGTAAACTGAGTTTGTGGAATAACCCCTTTTTCTGTATAGTCAACAGCAACTAATCCTCTGTTTTTACTTATTTTGTATTTAAAGTTATAACCGCTGTTTAAAGGATAGTCAAAAACACGATTTTTTCCATTGAAAAGAGTTTGTTCCCATCTTGAAATAATATCATCATATTGGGTATTGTGCTTACTATCAAGATACTCGGACATTAGATTCTTTCGTTGCTCGCAAGTTATGTTTTCATCTTCAAAATATAGAGTAGGAACAATAGACATAAGGGCATAGTCTTTATTATCCAAAAATATCAAATCAATTTTAATGGCCTCATATATACCTTTATATTTCTCAAACTGAAAAGCCTGATCCCAAATTAAGCGTTTGGAAACAGCCGCGTTTTTTCCACAACAAGAGGAAATTCCACATATTAAAGCTTTTATTACGACCATTTTCAATGTAGGATTTTCTTTCAATTCATTTATAGATAATGGAAGCCTTGATATATCTCCTTTTAGACAATCTGAAAACGCCAAATGAATTTGTTCGGAATATCCATATGCGAAAACTTTACTTTTATATGGTACGGCAATAATATCCTTTCCTTTAATCCTACTTTTAAGAAAATGCCATTGGGATTCATTATTGGGGAACGTAATCTCAAATGCAAATATGTCATGGGGCAAAACTATAGGATATAGATTTGTTTTGATGCACCCACCCAAATTTGCACTAGGCAGTTCAAACTGGGTAACAGGTATATCAGCATTCATATCCTCTAAAATTTGATGAATCTCTTTGGATTTCTCTAAATCATCATTGAAAGCAGAAATAACAAGAGATATAATTGTCTTGTCAAAACCATCTGTCTCAATGAATACCGCATCTCTTCCGGCATTTCTAGCAACTGTGAGCAAGGCTTTTACATCGTCATTCATAAAAGTTCCATATCCACACCAATATAGGCGTCCTGCCCCAGGTCGACTGAAGGCTTCTGTCAATGATTTCATCAAAGACTTATCCCTTCCGCTATACCCGATTACAATCAAATTTCTGTCAACAAAATACTCTTTGAGCCTGTTAGAAAACGTATCTTGTTGGGAATCCAATTCTTCAGCAGTATTTTTTAGTGCTGAATACTTATAATCACCATGTAAGGCAATATATAACAGGTCTTGAGTATTTTCTGACCGGTAGATACGGTCAGGATTGTCTAGATTTACATTGATTGGTGTTATATTAGCTTGGTGAGCTGCCCTCTCAACAAGTCCATCAAAATTTGTTGTCCAAACAGATTTCAATACCCCATATTTATGAAGTAGGCATAAAAGTTTATAGCCAATGTTAGGGGATTTATTTGAACATAGATCTTTAAAATACTTTGTTCTGTCTCCTGGAAATGGGAATGTGTTTTCCGCATAAAACACATATTCCTCTTCAGATTTTGCTTTGGGATACCCTCCTTGCTCATCAATCCAAGTCTGAATCCTTTTCCTGCAATAGTCAGCATGTATATCAAGAAAAGATTCACATGTGGGATTGTTGGATATGTATATCAGCTTCTTCCAATCCCAAATACAATCTTCTGCAGACTGAACGCCCGATGTAATAGACGCACCTGCTCCTAACAAGAACGCAAATGAATTGTCCTTATTCTGTTTAAAAGACCTTAAAAAGGCATCAAAATCCATTTTAAGTTGCTTTTCTGTATGAACCGTAATTTCTTTCATATCCGTTGTTCATATAGTTCTATCATGAGGTCATATGTTATCAACTCTCCCGGCTGCATTTTAACACGATATATAGGAGTTCGACTGCTGCCCAATGAAATAAAGGAAGATAGATTCAACTTCAAGCATAGCTTTCCGTTCTTTGTGCCAAAATACACTTTCTCCACTTTATAATAACCGTCAATATCTCCACCAACCATAGGCAAGAAATATCTTATATCCATCACATTGATAGATGTCGGTATCTTCTCCATCGTATAGTTTTTTGCGGTATGGCTGTCAAAATCTGAATAATCACCATCGGTTCTTCGCACTAATCCAGTCAGAATATTCCTAATCTCCTGCTTCGGTTGTTGAGCCAAAGAGCCGACATTGTCAATGCTATCGACATGGAACTCCGTTTCAAGTTCAAACGGATCGCTGACATAGAAATGCGTCTGTAAAGCATCCACCAGCTCTTTGCTTTGAGCCGTTTCTCTTTTTATTGTTGAAGATTTTATTTTGAGAGACTTCCATATATCAGCATCTTCATCCTTCATCAAGGCAAGAATCAGATAATTACTATCACTCTTAGGACGAAACAATTTACCATTCAGCCGTTGGAAATTGTCCTGAATGAACTGATAGCAATCCATGCCGTCACGTGGCTGCAGAGTTCTGAATGTGTAGAGCCGATTGAGAGTGCCTTGAATCTTATTCCTGAATTCTTTTCGGGCATATTCTCTCCATGCAGCTTGTGCACTCTTATTGCTGCGGCCATACAAGGATACGATGTACAGGAAGTTTACATCATAGTGGCACAACAACAGCGTGTCTCTGTCAAACAAGCGATTTTCAAACTGGCGGTTCAGCTGTACCCCACCATCCTGTGCTTTCAATTCTCTGTCATCAAAGGACAGAAATTTGCTTCCACCAGCCTTTTTATTGGGAATCCGAGCACTGATAAAGAAATTGGGGATGGGATTATACCCTTCAGTCAATGCATCTCTTAACTGAGGATGTTCCCCGCCGCCGTCACCGTCCAAAAACAGATTTATGTTCCACTGAATGACATTTCTGGCGTATGTATATTGCTTATAAATGGATTTATCGCCAAGTTGTGTCCTGTCATTCTTGGAGCGCTTGTAATACTTGCTATCTCCGATATAATAGGTGAGTTCGGAAGCCAAGTCAGATTGTTCAATCAGGCTTTGCCCTACAAACATGTGATCCACCAGTTTGCCGTCTCTTTGCTCCGTCAGTTCTTTCGGCAGATTTTGCTTGTCATTACCGCTTACCAGAGTATCAATCATGACTTCAAAGATGTGCTCGAAATCTTTCGCCAGCAGATAGTCTTCCGCCTGCCTGTTCATCGCAATCTTATATTCCCTGTCAAAGAAAGCATAGCACAAATCCCATATTCTGAGAGCCTTGTCCGAGAAATACTTGTACTTGATTTGTTTCAGTCTTCTGCATCCAAGATTCCTGTCAATATAAGACTTCTTCAACTTGTCACAATTGATAAGCGGATATTGGATATTGATTTCAAAAGAGAAACCATGTGTCTCTCGGATGTAATTCAAAATGGAGAAATATATGACAAGCAGCTCTTCGTCAAAGTTCACCATTTTCTTCCTGTTGACAGGCTCGATGTAAACAGGGCTTCCGTTTTGAATTACTGTTTGCGATGAAGTAATGGTTTTGTTCCAGTTGATTTTGTTATAACCGGAATGCACGTTCTTGGCCACGAATGTAAAATAGTTCTGATTGTTTCTGTTGAAATCCCTCAGGGCTATTATCACATCCAGTAGAGTGTTGTGCTTCTGTTTTCGCCCTCTGCTTTCGGACTGGTATTCCTTGCTTTCAAGTATATTGTCGTTGTGAGCCTGTTTATATACGCTTATTGTCCGGTATATCCAAATCGAAAGAGTGGACAGGAATTCCTTGTATTCCTTACAGCCGTCTTCCGTAAACTTGGCTTTTACCGTATCGGACTCAAAATCTATGATTTCCTGCGGAGAAGCACCGAATATCGTATCATCCCCACTTTCCTCGTTTATCTCACCAGTCAATACTACTTTGGGCAAGAAGAATACAACATCTTTTGCCGCCTTGCTATAGCAATACCCGACATACCCAAATGAATATTTGTCCTCCTTTACAGGCACGGACACGACATCATTGAGCACATCTCTGACAGTCAAACCATCCTTGACAACATCGTTCAGACTATATGGGTATCCTTCAATAAACAGCAGCATAAAATTTATTCAGATTAGAGTCCTGTATTCTCCCCGTCTTTTTCAATAGTAACCTTATCGCCGTTAGGGGTTGTGACTCCGAGATAGGACATCATTTTCTTTAACGTTATAGTCCCATTTTCCCCGTACAATTCAGAGAATGAAACTTCTTCTGTTTCACTAATTTTGAATATATCTCCCTCTCCATCCTTACAGACATCGTTCCATAGATAGAACAATATTTTGTTCAACAAGACCTTTTCGGTAATGACTCCATCTGAAGGATTTACGAAATAATCACCCAACATCTTATCTTCAGAACTGGTTGCATTCAAGATTTTGTCATTGACTTTTCTTTGGAATGAAGTCCATGAATATTCTGTACCGTCAATGACAATTTTCCAATCAGTATTTTTATACTTGATAGGTTCATACTCCCAATCCCAACGACGTTTGAATGCGCTGTCTATCGGAAATAGAGATTGGTCGGAAGTATTCATGGTTGCATAGATATAGAGGTTTGATGGCAGACAAAGCTCTCCGTCTTTTATACCCGGATTGTCTTCGCCAAGCTCCTCTTCCAAGAAAGATTTCAAATCAGCATCAGCCTTGATTGTATATTCCGATTTGCCATTAGCACCCCTATCTAGGAGTTGGAATAAATCTCCGAATATCTGGGCACAATTACCCCTGTTGATTTCCTCAATTATCAGATATATCTTTTCATCCGGTTTTCTGTATGCCTGCATATAAGCATTAAGAAATGCCTGAGGAACGAAAGAATAAATTATACGAGATTCGTTTGAACAAGCAAGATATTCTTCTCCGACAGCCATTCCTTTGTCAAATTCAACAGTATAATTATCAGACATACCGCATGCTTGGAGTATATCTTTCTTGTCAGAAAGATTTAACTGCTTTAACGATTGCCAATATTTTGCTCCGAATTTTTGTGGAGAATACGTGACTCCGCCCTCTTTCATTTCGGTTAATTTGCTAATGAGTTCTCCCTTGGCATATATTTTATCTATTGGCTTTTCCATTGTCGGTTTGTATGCTCCGACAAAGGTAGAGTAGTCGCTGTCTGGATGGAATGTAATCCTGAATATGTTTTCTTTAGAAACACCTTCAAGTTGCGCCTTTATTTTATGGGATTTGCCAGTACCAGGAGCACCATAATAAATAATTTGGCGGCACGTTGGTTCTATATTATCTGAGGATGCTAAATATTCAATATTTGAATCCACCTCAAAATCAGATATATTATCAAAACCTATCAACCAAAATGCAGCATACTCATTATTGTTGTTCTTATACAACGAAATTTTATATGCAGAGTTGGGAAGAAGTATTTTCCTAATTATTTTAGCAAACACCCCATTACTTTCAAATTGTTTAAAATATGGTCGCAATTTTGTTGCTCCAGTTGATAATTTGAATAATGATTTCGTAGAAATCATTTCTTCTGTAGCAGTTGATTGCGCGATGAAATTTAAAATTTCTTCAACTTGTGCAGCAATATCATAATGATGTTCATGATTGTATTGGCATACATATCCTAGCATACTTATGATATTACTTTTTAAAAAATAGTGCTTTATTTCGATTGCCCCATTAGCGGCATCTATCTCGTTTTGCACGGAAGCATAATACTTAGGGAACTCTTTACGGAGTTCTTCATCAGCTGCCCCTAAAAACACATGAATAGTTCCGTTACCACTTCCTTTCTTTCGTTCAGGAATTAACAGTTCATCTTTAACATCTTCCCAATTAACAAAGATATCACAAACGTTTTGGCCATAACCAACAGCTTGCATTTTGCTTTTATAAATCTGTTCCATATTGAGTTATATCCATTTGTTTTAATAAGGCGATTAAGACATCTACGACAATGCTATTACCAGCCTGTTGATACATAGCAGTATCAGAAACCACTATTTTGAAAGAATCTTTGAATCCCATCAAACGCAAACACTCTCTTGGGGTTAGCTTTCTTATTCTGCCTTTATGAGTAACATAATTATCAACTCCCGCTCTGTGCATTTTATGCATAGATTGTAAAAGAGGTCTAGCAATATCTAAATCTGTTTTTGTTGAAGTCTTGAAATTTTTTGTTCCACCTGCGAGTACATATTTCGCAACTTTTTCAGAAAGATAATATTTTTCCTCAACGTCTTTTACATCAAAAATAAATTCATCAAAAGCTTCATCTGTTGGCGTTAGTTCAGAATCCGGATGATATACAAAATCACCATGCCAATTGAACTGTTGATTCCGCTTTTGGCATAATTGGATATCTCCATTGATTTGGGTATAGCTTTTATCTCTATTCTTATGGCTAGTTACAAATTTGACACCTTTCTCTTTTAGGAAGTATTTGGTATCAATATAATCCTCCAAGAAATCATACATTATGTATTCCAAAGGTACTGGAGCTGGGTATTCAAATTTTGTTTTTTGTCTAAAACCTAGGCAATATACTCGTTCTCTATGCTGCGGTATGCCATAATCACAACTATTTAACACATGGAACTTTACATCATACCCTAATTCTTCGAAGATATCATGAATAATTTGCCAAGTCCGTCCTTTATCATGGTTTAACAAACCTCTTACATTTTCAAAAAGAAAAACTTTTGGTTGTGTTTCCTTTACTACTCGTGCAAATTCATAAAATAAAGTACCACGTGCATCTTCAAAACCCAGTCTATGACCAACCATAGAAAACGCTTGACATGGCGCCCCACCTATGACAAAATCCACTTGATGTAAATATTTGGTTGCATCAAAATTTCTAATATCATCAAACCAATCCTCTTCTTTGATGGAGTAATTAGCAAAGTAGCTTTGTTTACATTTAGGTTCAATGTCGCCAGCAAACATTATCTGATGTTTCAACCCAAGCCTTTGAAAAGCGTGTTCGATAGCTCCAATACCACTAAAGACAGTACCAATACGTACAGTCCTTTCGGGATGAGAAAATTTTAAATCCTTCCAGGAAACGTCTTCAGAAACAGGTGTTTGCAACAATTCTTTTTCCTTTAGTCGTTCAGCCCGTTTCTTTACGATTTTTTTTACTTTGATTATTTTGTCAGAAACTTCTGTTATGTCTTTTTTTACTGTTGCCATTTATTCTGCCTCTACTGTTTCATATAAATCTTTCAAATCACACTGCAATATCTGAGAAATCTCAATTAATTGCGGTGCACTTGGCTGTGTGGTATTGGTACACCACCGACTTATTGTCATTTTTGACACTCCAAGCTGTTCTGCCAAATAAGTATTTGTAATCATCTTCTCGGCTAAAATGACCCGGATGCGATTTCTGTACTCTTTCTTTTCCATTGAATTTACATATACATTTATGTGCAAAGTTAAACAAATATGTGAACATCGCCAAGCAGATAGACTATAATATTTGATTTGAAAAGAGTCAGCACGTTTTGAATGACATCAACAATGCCAATTATTTGTCGTTTGTCGTTTATGGCAAAGTGGTATTTAATCTTTGCCATTTCAATATCCTATTTCAACATTATGATATACTATACAATATATTTAAAGTATAAAGTAATATTGCATTATAGTTATTCATCATCTTCATCAAGAAAAGTCCAATCTTTGGAAGCATATTCCCTTTCAAACTCCGCCAAATCTTCTTTAATTCGTTCACGGAAACTCTTTTCGCTATTATCGCCACTCATCATCCAATCTATACGAGTTGCATATATTTCTGCTATACGCATTTGCCGATAAGCCTCTTTCATAGCATTTATTGTCTTATCGGACAATTCCAACACATCCGCTTCATACGGATAATGGTCATGATAACAATGATGTATTGAGTATAATACCGGAATTTGTTCAGTATCTGAAGTGTCAGACATATATCGCGTTGTTGATTGGAAAACCACCCCATCATCAAAGAATCGTCGATCAGCATATTTTTGTTCTGCCTTGACTATTGTTTTATCTAACAAAAGAAAAGATTCCGCATCTTCATAACTGGCAAAACTTATGTAGTCCTTATAGCTATGGTATGAGCCAAAGCTATCTTTCTCGTAAATAGTCCAATAGTTTTCATAAACCTTTTCCGGCTTTGGCTGTAAGGCTCTTGCAATATCACGCTCAATAGTATCTGCAATCTCACACATTGCATATGTGCTCCTATCAAAATATCCGCCACTCATGGTTATTTCTTCTTTATCAAATGTGGATTAAGAAATTAAATACTATCATATTGTTTATCAAACACTCCTGAAAACATATCCATTTCTCTCTTGGAAATTCCTAATCGTGTTGCCAATTCGCGCCATCCTTTTATCGCTTCAATCACCTCTGAAATAATTTTCTCCGCAGTGTTTCGATTAAGCATATAATCCTCGCAGGCATCAAGCAAGATACTTAAATCCGCCTTGTTGGAAGTTGATGAGATGAGTAGACTTTGATATTCATTCAGCGTTGGATTCATATCGTATGCCGGCGACAATGTCCATCCTTTTGCAGTCAAAAGAAAACCGTGATTGCGGAAATGGTCATCAGTATTGCCGATACAAATATTGAAAGCCACACGACGGTATAGTTCCTGCAGGTTTCGCTCTACATCGGTACAGCTCTGAATAATAAAGTCGACTATATCCAGATAACCATGCCGGGTAGTTGCATTATCTCCATCATTTAATCCCAACAAGGTCATAGCAGATGCAAAATGAATACGTTTGCTATCGTTTGTTCTATCGAAACGTTGTGACAGCAATGTATGATATTTTTCTCCAGTTGCCAGCACTTTGGTTTTTGCTACGTTTACTCCTGCTTTTGTAGCAAGCAAGTGACTGAAATGCTCCCAAAGTCCTACATTATAGTCATCCTTGCGAGACGGGAACTTTGCCACGTAAAGGGTTTTATCTGTATCTACAACATTGGCTTTAAGACGTGCACCTCCTAATGATGTCCCAGGTTGCACAAGTTGTGCAATCCATTTCTTATCGGGGAGCATATTGTTTTCTTCGCTTTTCTCAATCTCAGCACTGGCTGAAATCAACTCCCGAATATCTGTCAGAGGTGGAATTTTCAACGATTCACTCACATTGATAAATTCACCATCGGGATCTTCCTTAAAACGGAATCCACCCATTCGGGAGAAATCATCGATGCCAGTTAAGAAATCGAAAGATGATAATCTCCGTACTGGTCGTATAAGTTCAGCCGTTTTTTGACGTTCATCTTCTGTTTGACAATTCGCTAGTATCTCATCACGCTTTTCGGTAGATATGATAAAAGCATCATTGAAACCAGTTTTTATCCCGTAGTTGATTTGGATGTTCCAATCCTTCAAGGGTATTCCCACAGACTCAATCTTCTGTTTGATGCTCTGTTCAATGGGAGACAATATCACCCACGGGATAGAATCTGCAAAGTTACACTTCACGCCTTGTTGTTGCACGAAATCGCTCAAATTATTCAAGCCATTCGCATCTTGTACCAAACAAGCTTGTGTGTTAAAAATATTTGCAGCTTTTTGAGATAAAAGAATATTTACTTCTACCGTTATTGCATCGAATATTTTTATGCCTGCAAAATCTACCAACATAATAGGATTGGTCTTGCTTGCGAAATAACCTCGCA